>Ga0233430_1000034_pt1 | contig 272624 bp, 302 predicted proteins | sample SI_118_April2016_2_FD_179883 | JGI IMG/M metagenome (GOLD analysis project Ga0233430, IMG submission 179883) | Seawater microbial communities from Saanich Inlet, British Columbia, Canada - SI_118_April2016_150_MG | ecosystem: Environmental > Aquatic > Marine > Inlet | place: Canada: British... | reverse complement strand
GTGATTTTGAAGGGGTTGACAAGCCTGTGGTTGTAGTGTATGATTTTCGCTATGTTAGCTAAAGTAAAACAACCAGATATTGATGTTATTCCATCCGCTCTTACCGTGGAGAGGATTGATGCCGGTTTGCCGTCATTTTCGGCAGATATATCTACTTTTGTTAATTCTACTCCTGAAGAGATCGCTGATTGGGTTAGCCAGCAAGAGCGGGGAGCTGTTTTGAACGTTACCAATGCGGAACCTTTTGAGCGTGAAAAATTTGACTCCGCAAATGCAATATTAGCTGAGAATGGTCATCTTGAGATTGTTTTGTATGACAATGAGCAGGAAGTTGCTGAGATTTGTAGAGAAATTACTGACTCGGTTGTGACGCATGCCAGGGAGGCTTTTAGGGTCTTTATTATGAGGATTGTTAATGATCCTGATAACTTTATAGATGAGTATAATGAATTTGTTGCGGATAGGGGGAAAGGGCTTAAAAATGTTCATTATTGGAGGAATCTTGGTTTGGAGGACATGGAGGATGAATTGCGCAATGAGGTTATAGATATGATCGATGAGGTTTTGAGAGAAGTTGATTCGATTCTCGGTATAAAAGTTGTTCCGTATATTAATGAAAATTCTGCTATCTCTGATGTTAGAGATGCTATGCGCGTTATGATGATTGGTATGGTAAGTAATATGGTTCGTGGTGTTATGTATAACTACACGAAAACTTCAACCGTTCGTGGATTGCGTAAAGAGGCGGTTGATACGTTGAGGAGTTTTGGACAGCTGTATGAGAGGGAGGATTCTACTACTTAAAGTATTTCACTGCATTTCTAAAGATTTTCATACCTTCTCCTTCTTCGGGAAGTGGTTCGCCTTTGCGTTTGTGTTCTTCTTTGATGCGATTCCAATCCGGGTGATTTGTGAAGGTGTGGAATCGTTCAGGATGAGGCATTAGTCCTAAGAGTCTGCCTGATGGATCGGTAAGGCCGGCGATGTCTTCGAGCGCGTCGTTAGGGTTGTGGGGGAATTCGTTGTTTGAGGGGCTGCCATCTGGTTTTGTGTATCTGAAGACGACTTGGTCGTTGTCTTTGATGTATTTGAGAATTTCTGGTTCGGTGTAGAAGTTTCCTTCGCCGTGGGCGACGGGGACGAAGAGTTTTTCGATTCCTCGTGTCCAGATGCATTTTTGCGATTCTACTTTCATGTGGACCCAGCGACATTCGTATCTTGCAGTTTTGTTCCACATTAGTGCGACTTCTCGTTTACCGTATTGGTTTTCTGTTGCTGGAACGAGCCCTAAGTTTGCGATCATTTGAAATCCGTTGCAGATGCCGATTGCGAGTTTGTCTTCTTGAGCGAAAGCTAGGACTTGTTCGTTTAGGTTGTTTTTTATTCTGTTTGAAAGCGCGTTGCCGGCTCCTGTGTCGTCTCCGTATGAAAATCCACCTGGGATCGCGAGGATCTGGTAGTCTTTCATGTTTTTGTGGCCGTCGATGAGGTCGTTTACGTGTACGATATCTGCTTCTGCTCCTGCTTTACGGAAAACGTATGCCGTTTCTTCTTCGCAATTGATTCCGTATCCTGTTATGACTAATGTTTTGGGTGTTGCCATTTTTGGCTGTTAGTAGTTTTTGAATGTAGATTTGTATGCTTCGTCGAGGTCTTGGATGCTTGAATTTATTATTGTTTTGTCGCCGTTTTTGATTATTAGTGATGGGCCTTCGATTACTTGCCCGATTTCTGCGAAATCGTGGTCTGCTTCGGTGAAAAGTTTTTCGAAAGCTTCTTTGTTTGCGGGATTGATTGTGACTATAAATCTACTTTGGGTTTCTGAGAATAAGAGGTAGTCGTCGCGGAGTTCGGTGTTGGTTGGGACGCTACTTAGGTTGATTTCCAATCCGAGTTGGCTCGAGATTGCTTTTTTGGCTAGTGCTACTCCGAGGCCACCGAAGACTATACTCAATGATGAGGCTAGGAGTTCTTCGTCGATTGCTTTTTTGAATGTGCGGTAAAGGTCGAGGGCTTTTTTTGAGTTGACTTCGGGGACGTTTGAACCTGTTAGTCCTTTTTCTGTGTAGTCATAATATTCGCTTGCTCCGAGTTCGTCTTTTGTGAGGCCGAGGATGTATACCAGGTCTCCTTTGGTTTTTGGGTCCATGGTTACTGCTTTTTTGACGTCGTCGATTACTGCGAGTGATGAAACCAATAGTGTAGGGGGGACTGAGATTTTTGTTTCTTCACCTTTGGCGTTGAATCCTTTGAAGTCGTTGAACATTGAATCTTTTCCTGATATGAAAGGAGTTCCGTAAGTGGTTGCGTAGTCGTAGCAAGCTTGGACTGATGCTTTGAGTTGTCCAAGGCGTTCTTCTTCGTTACTACTGCACCAACAGAAATTATCCATCAAGGCCATATAGTCGATGTCGGCTCCAAGGGCAACTGCATTGCGGATGGCTGTGTCGATGGCGCAGGCTGACATATGGTATGTGTCGATGTCGCTGTATCTTGGGTTTATTCCTTGTGACATTATGATTCCGCGGCTAGATCCCAGGACCGGGGTCACTGCGGATGCGTAATTGTTTACTTGGCCTGGGCCTTGTAGTGGGTAGACTGCTGTCATTGCCTGGACCATGTGGTCATATTGGTATGATATGTAGCTGTATCCGCAGATGTTTTTGCGTTTGAGCAGGTCTAGGAGGGTGGCGCTTAGGTCTTTTGGTTCTGGGAAGTCGGGTTCTGGATTGTTTGGTTTTGTGTATGTTGTTTTTAGGTGTTTTTTTGGTAGTCCATCGTGGAGGAAGTCCATATCTAGGTCCATGATTGTTTTGCCGTGGAGTTTAACGATGCATCTTTCTGTATCTGTGAATTCGCCGATTACTGTTGTTTCGACTCCGCGGCGAGCCATGAGGCTCATGAGTTCATCGAGTTTTTCTGCGGGGACTGCCATTGTCATTCTTTCTTGTGATTCTGAGATCCATATTTTCCAAGGTTCTAGGTTTGGGTATTTTGTTGGGACTTTATCCAGTTCGACGATGCATCCTCCGCATTCTTTTGCCATTTCTGCCGCCGAGCAAGAAAGTCCACCGGCGCCGTTATCTGTTATTGAGCTATATAGCTCGAGATCGCGGGCTTCTTTTACTATAGCGTCGGACATTTTCTTTTGGGTGATGGGGTCTCCGATTTGGACTGCTCCGGCCGGGCTGCCTTCATCGAGGGCTTCTGATGAAAATGTTGCGCCGTGGATTCCGTCTTGGCCGACGCGTCCGCCTAGTACTACAATCTTATCTCCTGGTTGAGCTTGTTTTTCCCAGCTTGGTTTTGTATTGATCTTTTGTGGAATTAATCCGACTGTTCCTACGTATACGAGTGGTTTTCCTTTGTATCTATCGTCGAAATATTGCCATCCTTGGGTTGTTGGAATTCCTGAGCAATTTCCGCCTGTGTTTACCCCGGCGACAACTCCGTCTGAGATGCGGCGTGGAGATAGCATTTTTGTTTTTAGTTTTGAATCTTTGTATATTGGTTCTTTATCGTCTGGGTCTGCGAAGCAGTATCCATATTTGTTTACGATCGGTTTTGCGCCCAGTCCGAAGCCTATTGTGTCACGGTTTACACCGACTATACCTGTTATTGCGCCGCCGAATGGGTCGAGAGCTGAGGGGCTGTTGTGTGTTTCCGCTTTGTCTGTGACAACCCAGTTGTCGTCGAATATTATTCCACCGGAATTATCTTTGAATACTGAGACGCAGAAGTCTTTGTCTCCTTTGGTTTTGCGGATTTCATTGGTTGCGCGTTGGATGAGGCCTTTGTATAGGCCGTCGGGCAAGTCGTTGTCTAGAGATGCGGCGAAAATTGTATGTTTGCAGTGTTCTGACCAGGTTTGAGCGAGGGACTCAAGTTCGATGTCTGTTGGGTGGCGATTTTCTTTTTTGAAGTAGTTGCGGATTGTGTCGAGAGCTTCTTTTTCTAGTGCGAGTGGTCCGCGATATGAGCCGTCCGGGTCTTTGATTCCTTTTTTCCCGAGTGCGAGAAGTTCCTCTTCTGACATTGATTCGATATCGATTTTATCGGCTTTTTGTTTTGTTTGAAGGTGGACTCGTGGGACGATGGTGTCCATTCCGTTGTCTCCAGCGAATTTTTCGTGTGATTTTATGTGGGCACGTTCAATTAGTGGATTGTGTAGTGCGTTTGTGATTTGACTGGTTTCTTCTTCGGTGAGTTTTCCTTTTATTAAAAGAAGCACTGATGTAAATACACCTTCTTTGTCTAGATCAAACTTGGTCTTTAGGAGATCTTCAAGAGTTTCTCGTGTTGTTGTTCCGACATTGTCGGTTACTCCTGGAAGAAAGCCTATTTCTATCGCCCAATCGAAGGTTTCTGTGGTTTCGTGTCCGTCGATTTTGTAGCTTTGAGAGATTGGGTTGCTTAGGGCATTTGCTATGGATTCGAGTTCGTGTTGAGTCAGGTGTTTTTCGATTGTGTAAACCTCAATTAGTTTGCAGGCGGATACTTTGTCTGCGAAGCCTAATCCTTTGATTTTTTCCAGTTGTACCAAAGAACGCATGTCGTTGACCTTTGTTTTTATCTCTATGCGATGCGCGTTGTGTGAGGAGTGTGGCATGGATTAGATAGTAGCATCTGGATTAGAAATTTCCAGGCTAATTTTTTTTTATTGTTGCGTTAATCTAGAACTTATTTCGCTCTAAACGACTGTGCTATTTTTTCGAGTTCGGTTTTGTACTGGTCGAATGTTTCGGTTGTCGTTGTCCCTGTTATTGCGTATGCTCGGCCGTTTTTTATGAGTAGATAGAACATTACTTTTATTTCGACTTCTTGCATTGTATATGTGTATGTCGAGTATTTAGAAGGGACTTCATCTAAAATCATGTCGCTATTTTCTATTTCCTTGAAATTTAAAAAGAAGCTACTCATGTCTTTTATGCTTTCCATGCTGAAGTCGTAGTAGTCATCCAGTGTCATTTCTTCTCCGACTGTTTCGTATGAAATGCTTATGTTTTCTTGGAATTGATCGGTTTCGCTTTCGAGTGGGGTGAATGCCATTACCGGTAAATTCATGAAATTTTCTTTATAGTCCCAGTTTTCTGGAAATACTACTGAGAAGTTTCCGGCATCGTTTCTATATGTTCCCGGGGGATCTCCTGCACCTAGGCATCCTGTTAGTGAGAGTGTTCCCAAGAGGATTACTGTGATTGTTAGGATGGAAGTGAGTTTTTTGAACATTGGAATGTGGTTAGAGGGGGGTTATTTGCCGCAACATTTTTTGTATTTTTTGCCGCTTCCACATGGGCATGGTTCGTTGCGACCTACTTTTTCAGATTTGATTGGTTCTGATGATTGTTCGGTTGAGGCTTGTTCTGGTTCTGGATCGTCGGCTGAAACTTTTATTACTGTGGGAGCTTCTTTTGGCGCTGGTTCTTTTTTTGGTTCTGGCTCGGGGGTCACGGCGGTGTGTGTGACTGGAGTTACTGGTTTCATCATTGCTGGGTTTTCTACCTCATCTTCGTTTGTTTGTATGTTCTCGACTTTTGCACGTGCGAGCATCTGGCGAGGTGCGGCGTTTTCTATATCGATTTTGAAGAGTGTGTTGATTGTATTTGAACGGATCATTGCGATCATTTCTTCGAATTTTTGATATCCTTCTGCTTTATATTCTGTGACAGGGTCTCTTTGGCCGTATCCGCGCATTGAGACGCTTTCGCGGAGAGATTGCATTTCGTCTATGTGTTCCATCCACAAAACGTCGTTTGCTCTCAAAAACACGCTTTTCTCAACTTTTCGCATTGTTTCTGGTTCCGGGAGTGATTTCTCGAGGGTTTCGTACTCGTCGTGCAAGAATTTTTGAGCTAGTTCGATGAGTGCGTTCTCATCTTTGATTTCTGCTAAGGATTCTTTTGATAATGAAGCTTGTGGTTCTTTTGGTATTGCGTTGAGAAGCTCTGCTATTTTTTCGTAATTCCATTCTTTTGCGTCACGGCCGGCTGTGTAGTTCAAAACGATGACTTCTGCTTCTTCATCCATCATTTTTATAATGTCTTCTTTCACGTCTTCGTTCTCGAGAAATTTGCGGCGACGTTTGTATATTATTTCTCTGTGGACGTTCATGACATCGTCGTATTGGAGCACGTGTTTTCTGACGTCGAAATGGTGGCCTTCAACTTTTTTTTGTGCGCTTTCGATTGAGTTTGAGAGCATTTTGTTTTCGATCGGCATGTCTTCCGGCATCTTGAACATTTCCATCATTCGCCTGATCTTTTCTCCGCCGAATAGGCGCATGAGGTCATCTTCCATCGATACAAAGAATTGGCTTTCTCCTGAGTCTCCTTGACGACCGGATCGTCCGCGGAGCTGGTTGTCGATGCGTCGTGATTCGTGTCGTTCGGTTCCGAGTACAAACAGTCCTCCGAGGTCGGTTACTCCGTTTTCGAGTTTTATGTCGGTTCCGCGACCGGCCATATTGGTTGCGATTGTGACTGCTCCTTTTTGACCTGCGTTTTTCACTATGTCTGCTTCTTTTTCGTGGTTTTTGGCGTTGAGTACGTTATGTGGAACTCCAAGTTTTTGTAGGAGTTTGTTCATTATTTCTGATTTTTCTACTGAGATTGTACCGACTAGGACCGGCTGACCTTTTTCGTGGAGTTCTTTTATTTTTCTTGCTGCGGCCAAATATTTTCCTTGTTGATTTTTGTAGATTGTGTCCGGTTGGTCGGCTCGACGGATTGGTTTGTTTGTGGGTATAATTATTACTTCCAGTCCATATATTTGATAGAATTCTTCTTCTTCAGTTTTTGCTGTACCGGTCATTCCTGCGAGTTTGTTGAATGTTCTGAAATAGTTTTGGAATGTTATTGTTGCTAGTGTTGTTGATTCGCGTTTTACTTCTACGTTCTCTTTTGCTTCGATGGCTTGGTGGAGTCCATGTGAATATCTTCGTCCGGGCATTAGGCGGCCTGTGAATTCGTCGATGATTAAGATTTCATCTTCTTTTATGAGGTAGTCGGAGTCTTTTTTGTAACAGGCCATTGCGCGAAGCGCTTGTTCCAAATGATGGACTTCGGCGAACCCTGCTTCTGTGTATATGTTTTCGAGGCCGAGAAGTTGTTCCATTTTTTTGATTCCGTCTTCAGTTAGTGTTGCGGCTTTCATTTTTTCATCGATTTCGTAATGGGGGCCTTCTTTGAGTTGTGTTACGAGCCTGGAGTATTGTTTATATTTTGCGGTTGATTCTTCTGCCGGAGCGGAAATTATGAGTGGAGTACGTGCTTCATCGATTAAGATTGAGTCGACTTCGTCGACTATGCAGTAATGAAGTTCTTTTTGGACTATTTCTTCCGGATCAGTGACCATGTTGTCGCGCAAGTAGTCGAATCCGAATTCGTTGTTAGTTCCGTATATGATGTCGCAAGCATATGCTTCCTTTTTTTCTTCTTTGTTTTGGCCGTGATGGACGTTTCCGACTGTTAGGCCAAGAAATTTGTAAAGTCCACCCATCCATTCGGAATCACGTTGGGAAAGATAGTCATTAACTGTTACGAGATATGCTCCTTTTCCTTCAAGTGCGTTGAGGTACATTGGCATTGTGCAGACGAGAGTTTTTCCTTCACCTGTTTTCATTTCAGAGATGTTTCCTTGATGGAGGACGATGCCGCCGAGTAGCTGGACGTCGTAGGGGATCATGTCCCATTCTATTTCGTCTCCGCGAACTTCCCATTTGCGACCCATAAGATGGCGGCAGGCTGTTTTTACCAATGCGAATGCTTCCGGAAGGAGGTCGTCGACCGATTCGCCATCGGCGATGCGGCGGCGGAATTCTTCTGTTTTTTTGAGGATGTCTTCGTCAGTTTTGATCTCTTGTTGATATTTCTCTTCGATTTCGTTGATTTGTTCAACAATCGGGTAAAGTTTTTTGAGAACTTTCTCGTTTTTGTCGCCGAGAAGTTTAGCGATTGCTTTTTGAAGCATAGGTACGTTTAATTTACGCGCTGGATTTTAACATTGTTTATGGGGGAGGGGAAGGGTTATTCCTTGTATCCTTTCAAAAGAATTCCGATTGTTTTGAATACCAGTTTGGTGTCGAGCCACATAGACCAGTTTTCGATGTAGTAGCGGTCCAGTCTGATTTCGGTTTCGAAGTCGAGGTCAGATCGACCGGAGGTTTGGGGGAGGCCGGTGAGTCCCGGTTTGATCGTTAGGACGAATTTGTGGTGACGTTTGTATCGAGCTACTTCTTCTGGAAGATGCGGGCGAGGTCCCACAAGACTTACGTTTCCCAGGATTACATTCCAAAGTTGGGGGAGTTCATCTATCGAGTATTTGCGGATGAACCGGCCGACGCGGGTGATGCGAGGGTCATCTTTAATTTTTACTAATGGAGAATCTTTTCGGTAATTTTTTGATGAGAGTTCTGTGTATCTAAGATTGTGAGTTTTTGGATGCATTGAGCGGAATTTGTAGAATCGAAAAAGTTTGCCGTGTTGTCCAACTCTCTTTACCGGTGTTCCGTCATCTAGTTTTGTGAAAAGAACCGGGCCTTGTGAATCGAATTTGATTGCAATTGCGGTTGCTAAAAGGAGTGGAGAAAGAAGGATGAGCCCTAGGATTGCCCCTACGATATCCATTATTCGTTTTGTGACTTTTCCCCAGCCATCTAGTGGGGTTTTGCGGAGGGTTATAAGAGGGATGGCTCCTATTGTTTGGACTACTACGTTTGTGCGCTGAACTTCCATTTGGTCGGGGACAAAGCTGTATTCTATGTGATGTTCTTCACAGAATTCGAGGATGTCTTTTGATCGGGTTTCTGAAAGGTCGGAGTGTGTTTGTATGATTTCGTTGATTTCGTGGCGTTTTGCCAGTTTTTCCAATTGGGTGATATTTCCGAGTAGTTTGATTCCTTTAGGAGATTCTTTTTGTTCTGTTCCGACTATTCCTATGATTTTATAGCTTTTATTTTTTTTAAATTTTTCTATGAGTTCGTGTGCTATTGCATTGTTTCCTATGAATAATACGCGACGACGTCCGATACCTGAGCTGAGTGCGATTTTTTGGAGGATTCTTATTATTGCGCGGCCCAAAATTATGAATAAAATTGCGATTCCCCAGCTGTATATCATTGCGAGGCGGGAGAAGGGGAATGTTCTGGTAAAAAAGAAATATGTGACCATGAGCATTACCCATATAATTCCGAGGAGGAATGCTTTTCGGATTTCTTTGCTGAAGAGGACGGTTGATTTGAGTGAATACATTTTCCCGATTGCGAATACTGCGAGGAGAGCTATTGCTGTGTATATACTGAAGTCGAGGTATTCTTTTATTGTGGGGAGAACGCTGTAGTCGATTGGTTTTGCTACTCCGGGGATGGGTTCTGTTAATAGCCTGAGTTTGTATGCGGCAAGAAAGGCCAATACTGCCATTACGAAATCCGTAGGGATTTTAAGTAAACCGAAAAGTATTTCTGAACGTTTCATCGCGGATATTTTAGCGGGTTTGCGCAGGTTGTGGAAGAGAATGTGCTCTTTGACGTAAGTTTGGTAAGCCGGATTCTGTGCCTGCCCGAGGGCAGGTGTGATCATCTTTCTGGGCCTTTTATTCTGCCATGAAGCTGAATTTATCAGGCTCTCGCGGCAAGAAAATTTATGAGCAATTTGGGGATCTCAAAAATCTTTCCATCTTGCCTTGCACCAGGTAGGGTTTACCAGCTGACCTGTCTTGCAACAGATCTCTCTTGGGTGGCCTTGCGACCTCTCAAGACTTTTCACCTTTCCCTGCCGAAGCAGGTAGTATAGTCTCTGTGGCACTTTCCCTGCACATAACTTATGAATTAGATATGTGCGCCCGCGCATGAACGGGTACCATTTCCCGTGGTGTCCGGACTTTCCTCCCATTTTTGTATCGAGATACAAAAACAGGCGATCACTTCCAACTTAGTCAAAGAGCAGAAGGGATTATACTGGTAAAGAGGGGTGTGTTGCAACCTATTCTGAGGGTTCTTCCTCTAATTCGCATTCAGCTTCGAGTTTTGCCTGAACTGCCTCTACGGCTTCCGCGTCGGTCTCGTATTTGTCGAGGATTAAGACCATTGCTTCGTTGTCATCGATAGGGAAGTCGTATTTTTCAAAAACTTCTTTTGCTAATTCTTTACTGGCTTCAATGTTTACTGCGAGTTCAGGGTTTTTTAGGATTTCGCAGGTCATTTCTGCGTTGGCGGCGATGAAGTTTTCTTTTTCTTCTTGTGCAAGTTCTTCAGGAGTTTTGTCGTTTTGCCAAAAGCATCCCGTGAACAATAGAGTTGTTGAAACAAATAGGAGTAAAGAGATTGATTTTTTCATGAGGAAGAGGTTATTTTGATCTTCGCCTCTTGAGTTTATCATATTCTCTTTTGAAAAAGCCAACTGCGTTTAGGCATTCTTTTGCTTTTTCATTATTTGGTTCGATAGTTAGTGTTTTTTTGAAGAGTTCACCTGCTCTATCGAAATTCTTTTCGTTTAGGTGGCATACTCCTAAGTCATTTAGGATTAGAGGATCATGTGGAGCCAAGAAAAGAGCTCTTTCTAGGAGAACAACACCTCTAGGTTTTTGTCCCTCGTGGTACATAGACCATCCAAGACACCGTAGAATTTCCGGGTGATTTGGATAGAGTTCGTCTGCTACTTCTAATAGAGTAACTGAAGCAGAAAATTCTCCTGTACATGAATGTACGAATCCAAGTAGATAATGTGCGTTTGCGCTTTGTGGGCTAAGCTTGATTGCTTGGCTTAAAGCTTTTGACGCTTTTTCGTATTCGCGAAGACTTAGGTAGTTGTCACCAATCTCTTCGTATGCTTCTGTGCATTTCAGGTTTTCGGTGAGAACCTTTTCGCAGACTTTGATAGCTTCCGAGTGCTTGCCATCATTTTTTAATCCGTCTGCTTCCTCTATGAGGGGGTGTGTTTCGAACATGATGTTTTTGTTTTAATTTTTATTTTTGTTTTTTGAATTTCTTACGAAATCAGATTATCTTACTAAAAAACACGACTAAAATCAAGAGCATGCAAGTTTTGGCTATGGAGAAGAGGTTGCTGGATTTCCTGGAGGTTTTTTAATTCGGCACTAATTTATCTCTAGAACAGCTTGTTTGTAGCCGGCGAGAGTGCCCGTGTCGTAGCGGATTCCGCTTGTTTTGAATCCGTATATTTTTTGAGTTTTTATTAATGAGAGGAACCCGTCGATTAGACGGATTTCGTTTCCGACGCTTTTTTTTGCATTTCGTAGGTTTTCGAAGATTTTTGGGGTTACGATGTACTTTCCGATGATGCCGAGATTGGATGGTGCTGAGTCAGGATCAGGTTTTTCGACCATGCCGCTGAGCTCATATTCTGTGTCTTTTTTGAGGCTTACGATGCCGTAACTCGAGACTTTTTCTTTGGGAACTTCTTCTAGTGCGATGATTGATGATGAAGTTTTTTCGTGTGCTTTGATCATTTGTTTGAGTGCTGATGGTTCGTCGTCTGGTGTAACTATTATGTCGTCACCGAACAAAACTGCGAATGGTTCGTTTTTTAGAATGGATTCTGCTTGCAAGATTGCGTGGCCGTCTCCGAGTTGTTCTTCTTGGAATACATAATGGAATTTAATTTCTGATATCAATTTATTGAGAGCGTCGAGGGCTTTATCTTTGCCTTTTTCTGCGATTTTCTTGGTTGTCGCTGTGTCTGGGGAGAGGTAAGAACGGATGATCTCTTCCTTTTCTTTGCTTATAACCAGGACTATTTCTCGGATGCCGGCGTCGAAAGCTTCCTCTATTAAGTGTTGGAGAATAGGCTTTCCTTTGATAGGAAGCATTTCTTTTGGGATGACTTTTGTGAAGGGCAGGAATCTCGTGCCCAGTCCTGCTATTGGTAGGACAGCTTTACTTATCGACATTGATTTTGACTACTTTAGTTTTTTCTTCTGAGCTTTTTGGAATGTGGATTTCTAATATGTTGTTTTTTGATGTGGCGGCTATCTCTTTGGAGTTTACATTTTTTGGAAGGACGATTGATCGGGAGAATTTGCCCCAGAAACATTCTTTTGTGAGGTAATCTCTTTCATCTGCTTCTACGGGGGAGAGTCGGTCTCCTGTTATAGTCAAAACGTCGTCTGTGACGGTTATATTGATGTTTTTAAGAGATGTTCCAGCTATTGGGGCTAGAATTACGATTTCAGTCTTTGTCTGGATGATATCTAATGATAATTGGCCGATTTCGTCCATTTAGTCTTGTTTAGACAGATGTTTTTGACGGGACTTTGATGTCTTTGAAGTATTTTTTGAATTCGGTGTCTAGGATGGTTTCTTTCTTTATCAGGTCTTCTGCTACTTCGTCTATCAATTTCTTTTGTTTTTTGAGGAGTGTTTCGGTTTTAACGTAGGCTTTGTCGATGAATTTTTTGATTTGTTTGTCGATTTCTGAGGCTACGTTTTCAGAGTAATTTCTTACATGGCCGAAGTCTCTGCCGAGGAAAACTTCTTTGTTTTTCTCCCCGAAAATGACTGGTCCAAGGTCACTCATTCCATACTCTGTTACCATTTTTCGTGCAATGGTGGTTGCTCTTTCCAAGTCGTTTGATGCGCCAGTTGTTACTTGGCCGAATTGTAGTTTTTCAGATACATATCCTCCTAGTAGAGAACATAATTCGTCCTCGAATTTTTGCTTTGAGTGGAGGTGTTTGTCTTCGCCTGGCATGAACCAAGTTGAGCCGAGAGACATGCCGCGAGCTACTATTGATATTTTGCGGACGTTGTCACAGCCGGACAGTAAGTGTCCAACGATTGCGTGTCCCACTTCGTGGTATGCAGTTATAGTTTTTTCCTCTTTTGAAAGGACTTTTGATTTGCGTTCTGGTCCCATTAAGACTTTTTCTATTGAGATTTCAATGTCGTGCATTCCTATTTTTTTCTTATCTTGTTTTGCCGCTAGGATTGCGGCTTCGTTTAATAGGTTTTCCAGGTCTGCCCCTGTAAATCCAGGAGTTTGTTTTGCGATTCTTTCTAAATTTACTGCGGTAGATAGTGGTTTGTTGCGTGCGTGAACTTTAAGGATTGCTTCGCGGGCTTTCATGTCCGGAATGTCAACGATCACTCTGCGATCGAATCTTCCTGGGCGGAGTAGGGCTGGATCCAGAACGTCCGGGCGATTGGTTGCCGCCATGACTATTACGTTGGTTCCTGTTTCAAATCCATCCATTTCGCTTAATATTTGGTTCAAAGTTTGTTCCCGTTCGTCATGTCCGCCTCCGAGGCCTGCGCCACGATGTCGTCCGACTGCATCGATTTCATCTATGAAAATGATGCAAGGAGCGTTGCGTTTTGCTTTTTTAAACAAGTCGCGAACACGAGAGGCTCCGACTCCGACGAACATCTCTACGAATTCTGAACCTGAAATGCTGAAAAATGGGACATCTGCTTCTCCAGCGACTGCTCGGGCTAGCAAAGTTTTACCTGTTCCCGGAGGGCCGACGAGAAGGACGCCTTTTGGGATCTTTGCTCCCATTGATGTGTATTTTTGTGGTCGCTTGAGGAAGTCTACGATTTCTTCGAGTTCGGCTTTGGCTTCGAGTACGCCAGCTACGTCGTTGAAAGTTGTTTTCTCTTTTTCTTTATCGATTGTTCGTGCTTTTGATTTTCCAAAGCCCATTGCTTGATTGTTTGAGCTTTGGGCTGAGCGCATCATAAAGACGAAGAATCCTATTATAAGTAGAAATGGAACGAATCCTATGAGTAGATCGATCCAGAATTTATTTGCAGTTGTGTCTTCGATTGTTACGGAGAGGTTTGCAATTGTTTCGGTTTCTACTCCTGTTCTTTCCAGAAGTGAGTAGACGTCGGCGCCTGGTTCTTTGTTGGTTGTTTGTTTGGTTCCGTCTTGGAGTTCGATGTTGATTGCATTGTCTGTGACTGTAACTTGATGTACTAAGCCGGCTTTGACTTCTTCGACAAATTTATTGAGAGTTATTGGCTGAGTGTTGTCGCTTCCCGGGTTTGCAATCAATAGGAAAGCCGCGATAGCCAAAGCTATCACTAGGAGGTAAGTGAAGCTGTTTTTTGATTTGTTTGGTGGTGTTTTTCGAAGTATTGGCATAGCTTAATTCAGTATAAACGTTCCTTTTTTAATTTCAACTGTATATTTTCCGAGTTGTTTATGTTTTCTGCCGATGTTTTTATTGATAATGTTTAATACTTCTTCGATGTGGACCGCTTCGATGTTTTTTGTGTTTCCTTCTTTTTTCCTGTAGATGCGGATGAGAATTTTCTTTTGGATTGGAGTGGGGAGGGTGCGGAATGATTTGATGTCGTAGTTGGGGGAGTGTTCTTTGATCCAGATTTCTGCTTCTTCTTTGAGGAATTGTTGGACTTCTTGGATGTTTTTGCTGTTTTTGAGGACTGTTTTTTGTAGGCTTGGGTTTAGTTTTTTGAGTTCGGGGATGATGTTGATACGGATGAAGTTTCTTGGGATTGATGGGTCTAAGTTTGTTTGGTCCAGGCGTGATTCGATGTGCTGTTTGTCCAGGTGTTCGGCGATTTCTTTTTTTGAGATGTTCAGGAGTGGGCGGAGCAGGCGGAGGCCGTTTTTTTTGCGTGTTTTTTCTTTCATTCCGCCGAGTCCTCTAAGTGATCCTCCTCTTACGAAGTTGAGTAGGATTGTTTCTAGATTGTCGTCTCCGTGGTGGGCTGTCAGCACGTGAGTGGCGTCGTATTTTTCGAATAATTTCAGAAAGAAATTGTATCTGATTTCGCGGCCGGCTTCTTCGACGGATGATTTTGTTGTGCTGGCGAGGGCGATGGTATCTACTTTTGTGCATTCGAAAATGAGGCCGAGGTTTTTTGCTAGTGTTTTTGCGAATTTTGCGTCATTTTCTGCTTCCTCTCCTCGGAGCGTATGGTTGACGTGGGCGACAATGATTTTGAGAGATAATTCTTCTTTAAGTTTTACCAGGCATTTCAGGAGGAATACTGAATCTGGGCCTCCAGAAACGCCGCATACAAGAGCTTCTCCTCCTTTCAAGTGTCTGCGGAGGTTTTCCAGGGCTTTTTCGTCTGCTTCTTTATGTTTGTTACGCGGCATAGTTGGGTTTTTGTGATAATTTGGTGATTTCTTCGGCGTTGTCATCTGATGAAACCTTATTCTTTATGATCTTGCCGCATTTCTGACATTTATGAAAGACTATAAACCCTTTTTTGCTATTTTGGTCGAGGCCAATCGGCTCCATTAGGCTCTTACAGGTTGATTCTCTGTCTCCGGGGATGTCTTTGTCTACGTGTAGGCTAAAAAGGCATTTTCGGCAGTGATTTCTGCAGGTTTGATCAGATGGGGGGTTTTCTTCCCCGCAATTTGCACATTTGAATCCTTCATTTACAGATATGAAATTTGATTTTTTCATGGACGTTACTCCTTAAATTTGGTATAATAGTATAATCAAATAACCAATAAATAACAAAAATAAATATGAATAAAGTACCGTTTTTATTTGTTTTGGGAGTTGTGGGAGCCTTGATCCTTGGTGGATTTACAGGTTATGTCTATTACTCTCAAGGGGTTGCTGAACAGGACTTGAAGAAATATGATTTACAGGTTGCGAATTTGGAGAATGAAGTTGTGCAGTTTGAAGGTGAAAATCTGGGAGCGGCAGTTTCTGCAAAGCAAGCGTTGAATGTCTTGAAGTCGGATTCTATAATTTGGTCTGAGGTAATCGAGAATATTTTGAACGCTACCCCAAAGCATACCAAGACGCGAATTCCTCTGGTTGAGTATGTGTCTTATTCGGGTTCTCAGAACAATTCTGTGAATATCAATGCCAGAACTATCCCTGGGAGTAATACTCCTTTTGGTGATGTTGCTGGGTTGATTAGATCTTTTGAGAAAAGTTCATATTTTGCTGATCCATTTGTTCCTTCTATTTCGACTGGTGTTTCTGATGAAGGGAATTTGGTTCTGGTTTTTAGTTTCAATGTATTAATTAACAACGAATAATATGCCCGAAATAGATGATTCTGTACCTGTTGTGGGGAAGGGTCGAAAGATTCTTTCTTTGCTTGGAATTTTGCTTTTGATTGGAGCCGTGGCTGGATATGCGTTTTTTGTTCGGCCTTTGTGGAGTGAATATTCTACTTTGAAAGCGGATGTTACTTCTCAGGAAGAAAAGGCCGGGACACTCAAGGAACAGATTGATTCTTTTCAGTCTGCTGAGGACAATATGGATATTGGGACTGAAGTTCAGAAGGTTACATTATTGAATTCTATCCCTGTTGGAGTGAATCAAGATGGAGTTATTGATGATTTGGTGGGGATTTCAAAGGCTCATGATATAGAGCTTAGGTCTGTGGGATTCAATGTTTCGGAAGGGTATTATGAAGAAATTGGATCGCTCAGTGTTAATGCGAGTTTTGAGGGGAATTATAGTGACTTGATTAATTTTCTTGAGGGGATAGAGGAGAATTCTCGGTTGTTTAAAGTTACGTCTATTAATGTGCAAGTTAGTAGGCTTGAAGATTTGGATATAAAGAGAGTTACTTTCTCATTATCAATGGAAGCATTTTACCAAGGTTAAATGACAAATGAATTACCTGAAAAACAAGTGGAAACCAGTGGTCTTCTGGAGGAAATCTCCAAAAAGGGGAGGAAAAAAAGACGTGAAGTGATTTATGGAGTTTATGATAACAAAGGTGACTCTTTGTTTGTTAGATTGAATGATTTTATGATTGATCATTCAAGTGTAAAAGTTAAAGAGAAATCGTATTTCTTTCATATGCTTGCGGTGATGGTGGATGCGGGGATCCCTGCTGTGCAAGCGTTGAAAGCGTATTCGGGACGGACGAAAAACGAGAGATTTGCTCGGATTCTGGACACGGTTGCTTATAATAGTGAGAAAGGATTTTCTCTGAGTGATTCGATGTCGAGGTTTTCGGATGTTTTTAGTGAGGTTGAGATTGGAGTTATTAAATCCGGTGAAGCGGTAGGTCAACTTGGGCCGATGTTATTTAAGCTGTCTGAACAGGTTGGAAGGGCTCATGAGCTTCGAATGAAGCTTTGGAGTGCGTCGTTCTATCCGCTTGCAGTTTTTGGTACGTTGGTTGTGGTTGCGATTGCGATGTTGGTGTGGGTTTTCCCGACTTTATTGAATCTTTTGAATGATAGTGGTGTTGGATTTGGAGAACTTCCTTTTGCGACTAAGATTTTGATATATGCCCATACAGGGCTTACACAATATTGGTGGGCTTTACTTGGTGGAGTTCTGATTATTTATGGTCTTTTTAAGGTTTATGTTGGGACTGAGACGGGAGCTGTTTCGTGGGATTATTTTAAGTTGAGGCTTCCTGTTTTGGGGACACTTTTGAGGAGGGTTTATGTCCTTCAGTTTGTGACTTTGATTGGAGTCTTGATTGGATCTGGACTTCCTGTTATCCAGGCTCTTGAAATTACTGCAAATTCGATTCCGAATAAAGTATTTAAATTAAAAATTAGAGATATTATTGAGTCTGTTAGGAATGGAGGGAAGATTTCCGATTGTGCGGCAAGGACGGCGTTTTTGTTCCCTTCTGAGGTTGTGGAGATGATTCGAGTTGGAGAGAAATCTGCGGCTTTGGGGAAAGTTTCTGAAAAGGTTTCGGAGCAGTATCAAATGGAAATTGATCATAGTTTAAAGAGGCTAACATCGGTGTTTGAACCAGTTATGATTTTGTTTGTTGGTCTTTTTGTAGCTCTGTTAGCGGTTGCTGTTATGGCACCAATATTTAATTTAGGTTCATCAGTATGATAGAGATTTTTAAAAAAAAAAGAGGAAGTGATGAGCGCGGGTTCACGCTAGTTGAAATGCTGGTGGTGATATTTATTATTGGTATTTTGGCGACCATGGCTATTGGCGGTTATACGAAATACAGGAAAGTTGCTCTTATTAAGCTTTCTGCGGAGGGAGTTGTGGCGAGTTTGTATGAAGCCAGGGATGGTGTTCGGCTCGGTGAGCAGGATGGAACTGATGGTGCGAAGTGTTATGGACTTAAGTTTAGTACAGAAGGTGGTATTGAGAAGGTTTCTGCTGAGTTTTCAGGGGTAAAGAACTGGGAGGCAGATGGTTGGGTTTCTGGTGGATGTGGAGTGGTTTCTGGGGATGGGGTGATCGATTTGGATGATTTGGTCACGGTTGAAGATGTTTCGTTGGGCGATGGATGTAGCATTTTGTTTGAGCCCCCTTCAGGTGAAGTTTATGTGGATTCATGTTTGCCCGAGGAGGATCTCAAGGTTCTTTTGAATTATGGTGAGGGGGATGACGATGATTACAAAAGGGAAGTTATTATTAATTTAGAAAATGGAGTTTCAAAGATTCAAAAAATTACTGAGTAGTGTTGCGAGCAACAAGTCCGGATTTACGCTTACTGAAGTGTTAGTTGGGGTGTTGGTGCTTTCGGTGTCGATAGTTACGACAACAAATTTCTTGGTTTCTATGATTCGTTCGAATCTTGCCAATACGACTTCACTACAGGCTTATTATTATACTCAGGAGGGGATTGAGGCTTTTCGAAATATGAGGGATACGCACTTTATGCATAACGTGAATTATCGTGGTGGTGGAGTTGGTTTTTGGGGAGCCCTTGGTGGATTTGAGACTGATGGACCTTATACTGTTGGATTGAATTTGGCTCCTTCACCGATTGCTTCTGGTGAAAATATATCGGGATCTGCTTCATGGAAATTGAGTGCTGGGGATGTGCATGAAAATGTGAAGTTTTATAAAACAACTGGAGATATTTCCGATACTGATTTTAAAAGGAGTTGTGTTGTTGAGGATTATGAAGTTGATGATGTTGCTGAGGGGAATGCTGTTTTGGTGACTTGCATGACATTCTGGGAAGAATATGGACGCGATCGGGAGGTTTCGCTTTCTACAATTTTAACTGACTGGAAGCATGAGTAGATTTTGGCGAAAATTAGGAGTTAGTGGTGTGCGGCTTGCACGGGGCGTTCGGCGTGGCGGTTTCACGCTTATTGAGATGCTTGTTGCGATGGCTATTTTTATGGTTTTTACAGGAATAATGATTACTTCATATATGAGTATTGTTAAGGCGTTGAATGGGGCTGAGGAATATAGGATTTTGTATGCGGAAGCGAGGCATATTTTTGATGTTATGACTGATTCTGCGAGAGGTGGAGTTGTTTATCCTGAAGAGAGATTTCCTTGTAATGCGGAGTTTTCTGCTACTGATTCGTCAAGTGTTGTGAAAGTTGTTTTGGCTAACTCGAAATTTGCTCCAAGGGAGACTGAGCTTGAATTTTGTGCGAAGGATGGATTGAATAAAGTGAAGTTTACTTTTGATGATGTTAGTGAGGATGGTGGATTGGTTATGACTGAGTATACGAGATCGAATTTGGATGAAAATTTTATAGGGAAGGAAGTTGATTTATATTCTGATGAAGTGAGGGTTACAAGTTTTTCTTTTTATGTTTGGCCATTGAAGAATCCTTTTTCGTCAGAGAATTTTGGGTCTTCGAATTTGGCTAATACTTTCCATCCGAAGGTCACTTTCTCTGCGGTTTTTGAGAAGGACAATCCGAGGGGTGGAGATCCATTTGAATTGCAGTTGCAAACGACAATTTCTTTAAGAACTTACAACTAAAATGTTTGAAAGATTCGTAAAAATTCGGAATGCGCGAGAACTGGCGAAGCCGCGAGGCACTGCGCTTTTGGTTGCTCTGCTTGTGATGGGGATTTTGACGGCTGTTTCATTGGCAGTTTCTTCTTTGATTATAAAAGAGATTGGTACAACCAGGCTTGCTCTTGATGCAGGAAAGGCGTATTACGCCGCTGAGTCTGGTATTGAGATCGCTCTTTTGCAGTTGGAGGAGAATTTGCCAGGGTATGAGGGGGCTCTTGAATACGAGGTAGGGGTGAATGCTGAGGGGGCGTTTGAGATTGGGAATAAGACGAGTGAATATCCGTATATTGATGAGGATGAATATGATGTTTCTGGGGCTCCGGCCAATGTTTTTTATGATTCTTTGGGTTTGAATGAGTCGATTACGATTCCTCTTTTTGCTGGAGACGGAGTGGATGGGAAGGTCACTAAATTCCGGGTTTATTATTATGTGAAGTTTTCGCCTGATGACTTAAACGTTTCGTCGTTTAATCTTTCCGGATGGGATATTTTGAGGTGGAAAATTTATGGGATTAAGGGCGATGAGACTGAATCGATCAATGATTTTACTTCTGTTTCAGTTACGGCTAATAAAGAGGTCACTGATGCTGGACTTCCTACTTGGTTTGGGTCGGTGAGGTGCAATGGAGGAAATTTGCGTCCTGATGTGATTGAATGTGCGGACTTTGATGTGGGCTCGGGAGGGGATTCTGTCGAAGAGGTTGATGGGCAATCTATTTATACCGGAGTTTGTTTTCCGTGGGAGGCTGAGGAGCATTATTATTATGAGGATGGGAGGGTCGAGGCAGTTCATCACTGTTATTCGATCGAAACTTTCTTGGAGAATCACGATTACAATTACTTAACTCTTACAAATCTGATGAATCCTGCGGTGTTCAAGGCAACTTCTGGGGACCCCGATAAGTTATCGCGTTTGTATTTCAGAGTTGAGGCTTATGAAGGGGAACTTGTAAGGGGAGCCGTTTCGGTTGATGCTGTTGGGGAGAGTGGGGATAGCAAGGTGAAGCTGAATGTTATGAAGAAAAGAGATTCGTATTTACCGGTTTTCAATTTTGCGTTGTATCATACGAAGTAAAAAAGAGAAGCATTTCAAAATGTAGTTACAGTTCTGGAAGGTTTATCATGATAAACCTTCCAGTTTTTCGTCATCATGATGACGAAAAATGTAACTGGGCATTTTTTCATCTTCTCTTTTTTACTTCTAGGGTGGGGGGGCGCGTGCTGGGGAAAAGTTACGTATCTTTTTGGGTGCGAGTTACGTATCTTTTTTTACAGGTTTGGATTAACAGGTTACGGGAAAGTTACGTATCTTTTTCGGATTCTTGGCTCTATCTCTATTGCAGATCTGGGGCTTTTTCGCTAATCTTCTCTTCGTATGAAGACGTTTTATATCACAACAGCGATTCCTTACGTTAATGCGGCTCCGCATATAGGTTTTGCGATGGAGGCGGTTCAAGCCGATGCACTTGCGCGTTATCATCGTATGAAGGGGGACAAAACCTACTACCTTACCGGAGTGGATGAGCATGGGGTGAAATTGTATGAGACCGCGAAAGAGGCGGGAGAAGAGACGCAGAAATTTGCTGACAAGTATGCGGAGAAGTTCGAGGCGCTCAAGGGTGTGTTGAATCTTTCAAATGATGGATTTATACGGACTACAAGTGATTATCATAAAAAAGGAGCGCAGAAATTGTGGAAATACATGGTTGAGAAGGGGGATATCTACAAAGGAGAATATGAGGGCTTGTATTGTGCGGGATGCGAAGCTTTTGTCGCGGAAAAAGATTTAGTGGAGGGGAAATGTCCAAACCATGACAAACCGCCCAAAGTTCTAAAAGAAGAAAATTATTTCTTTAAGCTTTCGAAATATTCCGATGCGATCAAGGATGCGATCAAAAAAGACGAGCTAAAAATTCTCCCGGAAAGCAGAAAGAACGAGATGCTTAATATTATCGGGAAGGACGGACTTCATGACGTTAGTTTTTCGCGGCCAAAAGATATTTTGCCGTGGGGAATTGATGTACCTGGGGATCCGTCACAAGTTATGTATGTTTGGGGCGATGCGTTGGCGAATTATATTACTGGGATTGGGTATGGAGATGCTGAAGGGGTTTTAGAGGGAGGTGAATTGTTTGAAGAGTTTTGGCCGTGTGATGCGCATGTGATTGGGAAGGATATTTTGAGGTTTCATGCGGGGATTTGGATTGGGATGTTGATGTCTGTGGGGGTTCCGATACCGAAAGCGGTTTATGTTCATGGGTTTGTTACATCCGAGGGGAAGAAAATGAGTAAGAGTTTGGGGAATGTTGTTGATCCGCTTGAATATGTTGATAAATATGGGGTTGATGCTCTACGATATTATCTTTTGCGCGAAGTCCCGACTGGTGATGACGGAGATTTTAGCCAGAATAGGTTTGTTGATCTTTATAATTCTGAGTTGGCGAATAGTTATGGGAATCTTGTGAATAGAGTTGTGATGATGGTTGATCGGTATTTGGATGGGGAGATTAAAGGGAAGGAGAAGAATGAGGATATGAGTGATAAGATCAGAGAATTTTGGGAGAAATATGAGGAAGGAATGGAAGGATTTAATATCAAAGTAGCGTGTGAGGCGGCTGTGAAGTTACTAGCTTATGGAAATAAATACGTTGAGGATCAGAAACCTTGGGAGCTTGCGAAGGTTGATATGGATGCGCTTGAGGCGGTGCTTTATAATCTTCTTGAGATTGTTAGGAATGCTTCGTTGATGCTTTGGCCTGCAATTCCGGAGAAGGCGGAGGAGGCTTTGGGGAAGCTTGGGTTGAAGGTTGAGGGAGCTGGATATGGTGAGGTGTTTGGATTTTTGAAGGACGGAGGAAAAGTTCAAAAAGGAGATCCGTTGTTTCCGAAACTCGAGGAATAGGAGCTATTGAGACTGTTCTTGTGTTTGTGCTGGTTGTTGAGTCACTTCCGGGTTTTCGTTGAAAACTCCTATTGCGAAGCCAAGGAGGAATCTTACTAATGAATATGAAAGGATTATTGTGAGTAGGCCTAAAATTGCCCAGGTGAATTGTTTTTTTGCGGTGTCTGTTTTTTCTTGGTTTCCGCTGAACATTACTATGTTGAATGCGGTCATTCCCATCATCAATACTGCTATTGGGGCCGCGACGTATAGAAGTGCTCCTGCGAGGATTTGAAGAACTGTGATTAATGCTGTTGTTCCAGCTGATTGTCCTGTTCCTTTTTGAGTGAAGTCGAGATCGAAAGGGACATTGCTTGGCTTTAGGTCTTTTGGGATTTGGTATTCGGCGCTAACTGTTTGCGCAAGAATAACTCCCAGCGCTCCTGCCAGTATTAAAATTACAGCTATTTTTAGGATTTTCTTTTTGTTCATTATGGTGAGAATAGGTCAATTTGTAGGATGCCGGTTATCACAGCATATGCGACTGACATTACAAGAATGCCGAGGCCGATATATCCTAGTATTTTTCTTGCTTTTGTTAGGCTTTCTTCGTTTCCTGAACCTGTTAAGAACATTGCTCCGACTACGAGAAGGCCGATGACTGCCAATGATCCTGCGAGGTAGAGGATTGTTTTTATTACTGTAACTAGGATTTGATTCTCGGTTTTGTTCGGTAGGTCCGCGAATGTTTTGAGTTCTGTTTTTTGTTCGATGCCGGCGGTTTCAAGGTATGTTTTGTATGCTGAATCTTCTGAAATTTTTGGTAATAGATCATCCAGTGGTCCGGCCGCGCACACAGCGCCGAGAGTAGAGATTGAGATTATCAGTGCCGTTAATGTTGCTAGTAATTTTTTCACAGAAATTTAAGGTTTACGATTATTCTTACGATTGTGTATGAGAACAGGGCGAGTAAAAGGCCCACTATTGAGAATATGATCATTTTTTTTGCTGATCCTGCCGCTTCTTCGTCGCCGTATGCAGTCATATAGCGGACTCCGCTGATGATAAGCATCAGAAAGGCGGTGATCCCCACAAATCCTACGAGGAGGCCTGTCCAGCCTGGAAGGATAGTTGTTACCAGCCATTCTCGGACTCCTTTGCTTTTTTCTTGTGTTGTTATTTGGGGGCCGGGAAGATAAGTTGGTTTTGGGGTGATTAGCGTATTTTTGGTTTCGGTGTTTGGTTCCGTTTTCGCGGATGCGAATTGCACGCTTGCTCCTGTGAGTTGCAGTGCTATGACTAGGGCTATGATGTATGTGGTAAGTTTTTTCATTTTATTGTGGGCCGGTAAAGAATGTTGGATTGATTGTGAACAGGATTATTGCTGATAAGAATAAGAGTGCGAGTCCTGCCATGGACTGAAATAACCGGTTTTTTGCGTTCGTGACGGCTTGTTGGTCGCCTGCCGCCGCTGAAATTTGAATTCCTGAGATTACCATGATTAGTACTGCGATTATTCCTATTACGCTTGCCGCCCATCTGTAGATTGCTCCGATGTATATGTAGAGCAGGTCGGTTCCTGATTGTGATAGGAATACTTGGATAGGGGTACATTTTATGCTTGCTTTGCCCTTGTTTTCGGGCATATTTACGTACGCCTGGGCTTCTTCGGAACAGAAGTCTTCTTTGTTGTTGTATGTGACACATTCCATGCCGGTTTTGTCGTCGCGGAGGACGCAGAAAGTGTTTCGGACGCAGTTCCTGATGGTTGTGTTGTCTGTGTCTATGTCGAGTGGTTCTTCGATGAAGGTCGTGATTTTGATTGCTTCGTTATAGCTTAGGCATTGGTTGCCTTTTTCCTCAGGGAACTTGGTGACATCATCGATAGTGGCTCCAACGGATAGGTCTTTAACGGGAGGATCCAGGTCCTTTACGTAGTTTTTTATTGGTGTTCTTATGCGTTTTGCTTGGATTGTTGTATTGAGGTCTTTTTGTGCTTGTTCGAATTTGGTTTTCTTTTTGCAATCTTCTGAGTTTAAGTCTCCGTCTTTTGCACATTTTGCTGTTGCGGCTTTTGCTTTTGCATTCAAAGTTTCCCAACATTTTTCTAGATCGTCAGTGTGTGCACTATAAATGCCTGTTACTTCTCCTGCTGGATCGTCGGAGTCGAAGCTTGCTGGACATTTTCCGGTGGCTTTTTCTTCTGCCAATGCAGTTTGTGTTGCGAATAGCAGTGTTGAAGATAGAACTGCGAGCAAGATTATGGCTAATTTTTTAGATAGTGAAGACACTCTGAACGATTGTTATGATTACGTATGATAGGAAAATTACTGCGAGGCCGATGACTTCATACAGGAACATTTGTTTTGCTTTTTCAATTGCGGTTTGGCTTCCTTGAGAGAAGAGCATGACGAAGCCGGTTAGGATTAGCATTATTACGGTTATTGTTGCCGCTATTTTTGTGAGCATGTCGATGACGTTGACGAGGAATTTGATGACCGGGAATTTTGTTAATCCTGCTTTATCTTCCTCTGTTGGGGAAAAATATTCATGAGCTTGTTCGTCTTTTCCTACGGTTAGGATTTCGGTTACGGGAAAAGTCAGATCTTTGAGGTGGTCGAGGTCGCCGGCAGGTGGGTTTGAGGGAGTGGATCCGTCTGAGGCAGGTTCTTCCGCTGAGGCAGGTTCTTCTGATGAAACCCCATCTGTGTGGATGGGTTTTGCGAACGCAGTCGACAGCGCTACAGGAGCTAAGAGGATCTGTAGTGCTATTAGGATTGCTACTAGTTTTTTGAATTTATTTTTCATTTCGGGCTTTGGCCGGCTTTTGCCGGCTGTTACATTTCGAATTCTTTTGGAATGTTTTCCAGTGCGGCTTCTTCTGTTATAAGTCCTGCATGGAAGAGGTCTGTGACCGCTTTTTTCATCGTTTGCATTCCTTCTTTTGTTGATGTTTCTATTACTGAATTAATTTGGTGTGTTGATTGTTTTCGGATCATGTTTGCGATTGCGTTGTTGTTGAACATAATTTCGAGTCCTGCGACACGGCCCTTTTTGTCTTTTGTCTTTATGAGTGATTGCCACACTACTGCGGCTAGACTTTCCGATAGCTGTGAGCGGACTTGGTTTTGCTGTTCGAATGGGAAGGCATCGACAATTCTGTTGACTGAGTTTGCGCATCCAGAGGTGTGCATTGTCGCTAGGACGAGTTGTCCTGTTTCTGCCGCCGTGATGGCGAGTTGCATAGTTTCTAGGTCGCGCATTTCTCCGACTAGGATTACGTCCGGGTTTTCGCGAAGAGAGGCTTTTAGGGCCTTTTGGAAGCTTATTGTGTGAATTCCAACTTCTCTTTGCTGGACGATTGATTTTTGGTTTTTGTGTACGTATTCAATTGGATCTTCGATTGTTATGATGTGCTTTTTTTCGTTCTTATTGACTTCGTTTACCATAGCCGCAAGGGTAGTCGTTTTACCTGATCCGGTTGGTCCTGTTACTATTACGAGGCCCTTCTTCATCTTTTGGATTTTCTTGAGTTGCTGAGGCATCCCGAGTTCGTCCATGCTCTTTACCGTTTCAGGGATTATTCGGAAAACTGCAGATATTCCTTTTCGTTGGACGAACATGTTCACTCTGAATCGAGTGATATCTTCAATGTCTATAGAGAAATCGATGTCTAGAGTTTGTTCGAAGGTTTTCTTCTGATTGTCATTTAGGATTTCCAGAAGATAGTCTTCGGCCATCTTTTTCGACAAAACCTGGTGATCATCAACAGTAATGATGTCTCCATTTATTCTTAAAGCAGGTTTTGCGCCGGTTGCTATAAAAATATCCGATGCTTTGTATTTAACTGCTGTTCTAAATATTTTGTCCAGTTTGTACATTTTGTTTTTGTGTGTTTTTTAATCTTAATATTATATCACAAAACAGGAGTGGGAACAAGGGGGGAAACAGGTTTGGAGGGGTGTTTTTCCTTGATTATCCGGGGATGCTATCTAGCACGTCCAAAACCTCTTCTGGACTGCTTGTTTGCATGATTTCTTGGCGATATTTGGAGGCGTTTGGCATTCCTGAGATATATTCTGCGAGGTGTTTTCGCATCTCGAGGAGGCCGATGCGTTCGCCGTAGAGGGCGATTGCGAGGTGGAGGTGTTTTTTTATGGTTGGTAGTTTTTGTGGGAACGTAGGAGGGGTGATTGTTTTGCGTGATTTCTTGTGGAGGGATTGGTAAATTTCCTTCATTAACCAAGGGTTTCCTATGCTTGCTCGGCCGATCATGAGGCCGTCGAGGGGGGTCTCTAGAGCTTTCTCGGCTGAATCGATGTCTCCGTTCCCGATGACAGGAATTTTGAGGGTGTTTTTTGCTAGGTAAATTGGTTCGAAATTGGCTTCGCCGCTGTAGCCCTGGCGGGTTGTACGACCGTGGATGGTAAGCGCGTGTGCACCTGCTTTTTCGAGTATTTTGATAAAGTTCAAGAAATAGTCTTCTTCATATGAAGTGTACCCAATGCGCATTTTTACAGATATGGGAAGGCTTGTTGATTTGCAGAGTGCTGAGACGATTTTGCCTGCGAGGGTTGGGTCTTTTAGGATTGCTGAGCCGGAACAATTTTTTATTACTTTTGATGCCGGACAGCCCATGTTTATGTCTATTCCACAGGGACGCTCGGAGGCTGGTAGGCTAGTGATTTTTTTTCCTGCTTCGGCAAAGAATTCGGGGTCATTTCCAAATAATTGGGTGATTAGTGGTTGCTCACTCTTGTTAAATTCGAGCATTTTTAGTGTTTTCTTTGAGCCGTGTTCGATGGCGTTGATGCTTGTGAGTTCAGAAAAACACACTATGTTTGGCTCGATTTCTTTCACGATTTGACGATATGCTGAATCTGTATATCCGGCCATTGGGGCGAGACAAACAATTGGGGTACTGATTTTATCCCATGAAAATTTCATCTGCTCTATTCTAGCAGATTATTGAATAACTCGGGGGACTTTTTGTTTTTCGGTTGATTCTTCGGCAGGTTCGTCTGTACTCGTCTCCGTAAATTGTCCGAGGTCTTCGTTGAAGGCGTCAACGACTTCTTCAAAGCTTTCTTCGAGGAATCCGTCTTCGAGGGGGTTCTCTGCGTCTTGAAGTGATTCTTCTAGGTTTTCTTCGAGGCTTTCAAGGAAATCCGAAGTTTCAGTTGATTCTTCTGCTGTTTCGGTAGGTTCTTCTGCTGTTTGTTCAGGTTCTGGAGTTTCTTCCACGAATAAATATGCATAAGCGAAGTATCCGCCTACTCCGAGGACTACGGCTATTACTATTGGGACTGCGATTTTTGTTATTTTTGAATAGAGGTCGGCTCTGGATGGAGGTGCTGTTTCGAGACTTCCCGGTTCTGTTTTTGCTACTTCTGCCAGTTGGTCGTTTATTCCTGATATTTCTTCCAGTGTTTTTGCTGGCTCGAGTCCAGGGACTGATGCTGGTGTGTCTGGAGTAGATAGAGTGGGAGGGGCCATTGGTGTTTCTTGAAGTGGGGTAGGGGTTGGTGCTGGGCTGGGGGCTTGTGGAATAGCAGGGGTTTCTGGGACCTGAGGCTGATTGCCAGCTTGTTGTGGATTTTGTGTGTTATCGTCCATTTTTATTTTTGTTAGTGTTTTTAGTGACTAGAATTCGCCTTCCAAATCTATGTCTGTGGCGTCTTTTGGGAGAACATTCTCGATTGCGCCCCAATCAGAATCTTCGTTTTCGGGAACGATCAATGTTATTTTATCTCCAATTTCTGCCTTGTGGTATGTCACTGATGCCAAAAGGACTTGATATGTTTTCCCGCTTGTTATCACTTTGTACTGGCTGTCTTCATAGGTCAGTGTGCCCACTATTTTTTTCCGGTCTACTGGGCCGATTTGTTTGTATATGAATGAACCATCTTCAGTAATTGATAATTTGAGCGTGTCTCCTGGTATGAGTTTGGATTTTGACGCGTAATTTGCAGGGACGGGATATTCTTTTTCGTTAGAATCTGTCATTTTTTCTCCGTCGAAAACTCCTTCTACAACTTTTGTGCCTTCATCGTCGAGAGACGAATCTCTGTCGGGAAGAATTTCAGCCTTTTTTGCATATGAGCTTTTGCCATCGTCTCCTACAAGTTCGTTAACCATTTGCTTTGCACTGCGCAAACTTCCTTCGGCAGAATCAAGCATTTCTTTGACAAGAGCTAATTTTGAAGCTTGTGACATATTTGTGTGTTTATATTTATTTTCATCTATAATTATACCAGAAAATGGCCCTTTTTTGAATCACGAGGAGTTGACAAATGGACTACCTTCTTTTGTAGATGATTTTCTCTCCGCTCTCTCCTGTTATGCGGAGATCGATGTATTCGAGAGGGGAGTTGTATATGTCGAGTTTTACGAGGGCTTTTTTGAGTTTTTTAAGTTGGTTTTCGTATGGTTTTTGGATGTCTATCCAGAGGTGGAAATATTTTTCGGTACGGAGGTGTACTTCGCGGGGGATGACTTTGTATTCTGTTTCTAGAATTTGCATTCCGAATTTTTCTTCGAAGTATGATGTTGCTCCAAGGAGATAATCCAGGGTGTCTTGTTCTATGATGGATGATTCTGTGTTTAGGGGGGCGTCGGTTTTGACTTTGATGTATGGAAGATTGGGGTCATCGGTGTCCTCTTTGACTACGTATCCTATCGAGTTGATGACGAATTTTTTGTTTGATTCGTTTGAGATGTTTGTGATGTTTGCGATGAGTGGGTATTCGGAAAATGAGATGATTATTGTGCTTGGGAGGTCTTTGTTGATTTTGATGTTTTCTATTTCGGGGTATCCTTTTTGGATTTTTTCTATTATTTCATCTTTGCTAACGAACAGGATGTTTTTGCCTTTGTATGTTGAGAGATCGTCGATTATGTTTCCGCTGAGTTGTGGAGTTCCGAGTTGTTCTGTGGAGATTTTGATTGTTTCCACGTACAGATATTGAGAAAAGAGAGTTGTGTAAATCAGGAGAATTCCTGCGCCGATTACTCCGAGAGCAATTGAGAGTTTCTTGGCTTTTGGTGGAATTTTTTTGTGGAGTTGTGAGAGGGTTAGGCGTTTGCGTTTTTTTGTATGGAAACTAGTGGGGCCGCCTCCTCGCAAAGTCTTTTGATTTTTTTTGACTGTTTGGTGAAGTACGGGGCTTTTGCCGTATTGATATCGATATTTTTTCGATGTTGCTAATTTCCTTTTTTTAAACATGAATGACGATTGAGTATTTTTTTTGTGAGTGTTTTTTGAAAAAAGTTGGCCAGTCGAATTCTCGATAGTTGATGAGAAGTGGTGTGTATGGGGTCGCGAAATAATAGCAATATTTCAGGTCTGGATTTTGGCCGAGTTCGGTTGTGGCAAGAGAGTCGAGTTTGCTTTTTTCTTTGTAGAGAAAGTTTGAGGGGACGGCTTTCTCGGTGAAGGATTGTTTTGATTCTGTGGTGGAGAATATTTTGGGGTGGCGAAAGCACCCGACGATTTCGCCGGTGTGTGTGTCGTAGCTTTGGCCGTGGATTCTACAGTCGTGATTTCGGTGTTCGTAGAGGGTGCAGGTGCCATCTTTTGTTATGAGTGGGCAATCCATTTTTGTGGATTGGAGTGTTTTTGTCAGTTGATTGCGGGCGTCTGAGATGTCTTCTAGTGAGTCGGATGAGATTTCGAATTGGCTTAGATTCAGGTCGGCAAGGGTGGATTGTCCTTTTTTTGCTAGGCGCTCAAATTTGCGACGGGATGCTCGGTCTAGTGTTTGTAGTCCTTCATTTATATAAAAAGCTTCTATCATCGAAAGTGGAAAAAGTTGCTTACAACAGTCGTGGCATCCTTTTTTGCAAGGGATTTCTGGTATGTCGTTGCATGCGGCGGCGCATTTTTCGTCGAGGGCTCTGAGGAGGATTTTGTATTGTTGCAATAGAACGTCTAACATGCTTTATTTATACCATGAAGATTTCTGATTTGGAATCCGCAGTTGAGTATTTAAAATCTTTCACCTCATATGAAGATATTATTGTGGGAAAGTACGATGAATCGGCTTTTGACCTTGGGCGTTTTCGCGGATTTTTGAGAAAGTATGGGGTTTCGTACGAGAAGGTGAGGGCTATTCATATTGCTGGATCGAAAGGGAAAGGTACGACTGCAAATTTGATGGCTTCGTATTTGCGGAGGAAAGGACATAAAGTTGGGACTTTTACTTCGCCGTATGTGATTGATGTGACGGAGGAGATTGTTGTTGATGGGGAGCCTATTCCGGAAGAGAAGTTTTTGAAATATGTCAGGAAATTGCAGAGATTTATAGCGCGCGAGAAACTTGTTGAGAAGGGGCAGATGGTTACTTATTTTGAGCTTTTGACGACGATTATGTTTCAGTATTTTTTGGAGCGTGGGGTGGATTTTGCTGTGTTGGAAGTCGGGCTTGGGGGAAGGCTTGATAGCACCAATGTGTGCAAGCCGATTTTGACTATTATTACTTCTATTGAGAAGGAGCATGAGAAGCTTTTGGGTAATACTTATGCGCAAATTTTGAATGAGAAGTTGGGGATTGTGAAGGATGTGAACAAGCGTTTGAAAGTGCCTTTGATTGTTGCTCCGCAGAAGCCAGTCGTTTTGAAGGAAATTAAACGGCGTCGGCTTGGGGTTCCGGTTGTTTATGTTGGTGGAGGTGATGCTAATTTTGAGGCGGCTATGGCGGCTCTTGTGAATATGGCTCGGCGTGATTTGATCGATGAATTTGATGAGAAGTTGTTTTTGAAAATTTATCATCATTTGGCGATAATGGGTCGTTTTGATATCGAGAAAATTAATGTTGGGACTGGTCGCGCTCTGCGAGAGAAAGTGGTTATTTTTGATATTGCACATACAGCCGGGAGTGCTCAGTATCTTCGGGAGAAATTGGATAGAGAGTTTCCGGGGCAGAAGTTCGTGTTTTTAATTTCTATGATGAAAGATAAGGATGTTGATGGATTTTTGGATGAGCTTGTGGGAAAAGATGTGATGAGTCGTTTTCGGACGCGAAAGCACAAAGTTTATTTTACTAATTCTCACCCTGTTAGGGGGCACGATGCTGGGGAGTTGCGTCGTCGGTTTTATAAAGAAGCTAAGGTTGTGCCGGATCCGATTGAGGCTTTTCAACTTTTGTTGAAAAAAATGAAAAAGGACCAAGTCATGGTTGTGACAGGGTCCCATTTTTTGGTTGGTAGTATTCTGCGATTGGTTAAGCGTCGGCTGGTTTAGCCGCAGGTGCTTTCTTGGCAGGTGCTTTGGTTGCCGGTTTTTCAGTGGTTGCAGGCGCTTTGGTCGTAGGTGCTTTTGCTCTTCTTTCTTCTATGACCTTTGCTTTGCGAGCTACTGATTTGTGTTTGTTGTTACGTTTGCGAAGCTTGGATTTTGGGCGTTGCTCATTGTGCATGGCCGCACCATGTTGTTTACTTGCATGTCTATTACTCATTTTAAGTTTTGTTAAGTTTGAAATTGCGGATGTACCTTACTGATTTGGGGTGTGGTTGTCAAGGTAGGGTGAGGGGAAATGGTTAAGGTTTTTGTGAAAAATTAGTATAATCTGCTGGATGAACAATGGAATTGCAGTTCAAAAGAAATGTGCCAATTGTCAGGCGGATTTTCCGGTCTACGAGCGGGATATGGCTTTTTATGAAAAAGTTGGTCAAACATTCAAGGGTAGCTTGGAGTTTGACATGGATATTCCGGCCCCGACTGAGTGTTGGGATTGTCGTCAGCAGAGGAGGCAGGCTCATCGGAATGAGCGGCATTTGTATGCGAGAAAGTGTGACAAATGTCAGAAGGATATGATTGCGATTTTTTCAGCGGACAAATCTGATACTGTGTATTGCAAGGATTGTTGGTGGGCGGATGGTTGGGATCCGATGGAGTATGGGATGGATTTTGACTTTTCCCGGCCGTTTTTTGAGCAGTGGAAGGAACTTTATGATGCTGTTCCGAAGTTGGGATTGATTGTGCTTGGGGAGATGCAAAATAGTGATTATGCGCATGATGCGTATCGACTCAAGAATTGTTATTTAACTTTTGATGGAGAGCAGGCGTGGGATTGTTTATATGGAGAAACTTTTCTGAAGATAAAAGATTGTATGGATTTTTTGACAATTTCTCAGTCGGAGCTTTGTTATGAGGTGATCAATTGTTCTAATTGTTATGATTGTAGGTTTTGCAGGTTTTGTAGGACGTGCAATGAGTCATCGTTTTTGGTGGATTGTGTTGGATGTAAGAATTGTTTTGCGTGTGCGAATTTGCATCAGGCTGAATATTGTATTTTGAATAAGCAATATTCTGAGGAGGAGTACAAAAAGCGGATAGCAGGTTATAAGATTGGCAGTTTTAAAGTTTTAGAAGAATTTAAAAAGGATTTTGAAAAGTTTGTTGTGGCTCAGCCGAAGAGGGCGTACCGTGGAGTGAAAAATGAGGATGTGAGTGGAGATAATTTGAACAATTGTAAGGATGTTTATCATTCGTTTGATGTGGTTGGGTCGCGGGATTGTAGTTATTGTACGAACCTGGAGATTGGGGCGAATGATTGTTTTGATGTTGATATTTGGGGGGATAAATTGAATTTGGCTTTGAATTGTGAATGTGTTGGGGCGGGGGCGCAGAATTTGATGTGTGATTATTACGTGGCGATGAATGCTTCAAATGTTTTGTATTCGGCTTTTTGTTGGAATGGGGCGAATGATATGTTTGGGTGTATGGCGTTGAGGCATAAGAAATGCTGTGTTTTGAACAAACAGTATTCGGAGGAGGAGTATAAGGATTTGGTTAAGCGAATTTATGAGCATATGGTTGCGAATGGTGAGTGGGGGCAATTTTTCCCTATTGAGACGTCGTCGTTTGGGTACAATGAAACTGTGGCTGGGGAGTTTTATCCGTTGTCGCGTGAAGATGCGGTGGCTCGTGGCTATAATTGGAAAGAGAAAGAGGCGAGAGAGTTTTTGAAGCAGAAATATGAGATTCCGGATCGGATCGAGGATGTACCAGATTCTATTGTGGACGAAGTTTTGGCGTGTATTGATTGTGGGAAGAATTTTAAAATTGTTTCGCAAGAGCTTGTGTATTATCGTAAGCATGGAGTTGCGGTGCCGCGGAGGTGCTCTGATTGCAGACATTTGGCTCGTCGCGGGTCGAAGAATCCACGTCGGTTGTGGGAGCGCACATGTGCTCGGTCTGGTGAGGCTGTGTTGACGGCGTATGCGCCGGATCGGCCGGAGGAGATCTTGAGTACGAAGGAGTATGTGAAGGAGTTTTTCTAAATAAAATTTGTTATGGCTGTTGGAACAGTGGGGGCATGTAGGGAGATGCTTGATGACAATGAGGAATTGCAGGCGTTTATGGATGGGGCTGTTCCCTATGGGCATGTGATGGGGGCTGTAATTGATCGTCATTTTCCTAAGGGTAGTGGGGAGTGTTTGTCTGGAGATGCTCTTTTGGAGAGATCTGTTGGTTGCATGGCCGGTTTTTTTAAAACAGTTCTGCGAACTGATGATGTGGCGATTGGTGATATGGAATTGTTTGACCTTGCTGTGGTTTTTCATTGTAAGATTGAGAATGTTGTTAGGGGTATAGACCAGATGAGTGTTGGTCCAACGGGTGTGTGTGATGCTAAAATTAACTAGAATATCATGAAAACCTGCAAAAATTGCTCAGCGAAGTTTGAAGTCACGGATGGTGACAAGAAATTCTATAAGAAAGTTGGGATTTCCGAGCCGGCGTTTTGTCCTGTGTGTCGTGCACAGAGGCGGATGGCGTGGCGGAATGACCGGAGTTTTTATTCGCGCAAATGTGATAAGAGTGGGAAGAAATTTGTGGCGATCTACCCTGAAGGGACGCCGTTTCCGGTCTATGATCCGGATGAATGGTGGAAGGATGATTGGGATCCGCTTTCGTATGGGCAGGAAATTGATTTCGAGAGGCCGTTTTTTGAGCAGTGGGAGGAATTGATGAATAAAGTGCCGCGACTGGGGATCGATATTGTGCATTGTGTGAATAGTAATTATTGCAACTACTGTGGTGATGACAAAAGTTGCTACTTAGATATTGCGGGAGAGGCGAATGAGGATTGTTATTTCAATCTGTTTACGAAGTATTCGAAGAATTGTGCGGATTGTACTTTTGCGTATCACAGTGAGCTTTGTTATGAGGTGATAAATTGTCATCAATGTTGGAATTGCAGGTGGTCGATGTATTTGGAGAATTGTAATGACTGTGCGTTTTGTTTTGATTTGAAGGGGTGTAGTGATTGTTTGTTTTGTTGGAATTTGAGGCATAAGAAGCATCATATTTTTAACAAGCAGGTGTCTAAGGAAGAGTACGAGCGTGCGGTTGAGGATTTGAAGTTTGGATCGTATGAAGCGATGCAGGACGCTCAAGTGAAGTGGAAAAAAATGATGGAAGAAGAGGCTGTTCACAAGGATTCGTGGGGCTCTGCCGCGGAGGATTGCAGTGGGAATAACATCAAGAATTCGAAAAATTGCCATGTTTGTTTCAATATTGTGAATTGTTGGGATTGTAAGTATTTGTTCGATGTTTTAGATGCGAAAGATTGTTATGATTTGAGTTACTCATTGTATAAGCCGGAAGTCGCGTGTGAATTGATCTCGACTTTGGAGTTGAAGTACTCGGCTTTCAATATGGCGAGTCATTATTGCAATAATGTTTTTTATTGTGATCAGTTGAATAATTCGTCGGATTGTTTCGGGTGTATTGCTTTGAATCGGTACAAGTACTGTATTTTGAATAAGCAGTACAGCAAGGAAGAGTATTTTGCTTTGAAGGAGCGCTTGATTGCGCATATGGTCGAAACTGGTGAGTGGGGCGAATTTTTCCCGGCGCAGATCTCGCCGTGGGCGTATAATGAGACGGTTGCGCAGGAATATATGCCTATCAGTCGCGATGATGCGGTGGCGAAGGGGTACAAGTGGAAGGAGGCTTCTGAGAATAAGGCGCAAGGTGGGCGAGGTGCTGATGATGTTGTTGATTGTGGGGGATGTGGGAAAAATTTCAGATTAATTCCGCAGGAATTGAAGTTCTACAAAGAACGTGTCTTGCCAGTGCCCAGGAAGTGTCCTGATTGTAGGCATTTGGATCGGATGGCGCTTCGGACGCCGCGTCGACTCTGGAAAAAGGCGTGTTCAAAGTGTGGGGAGGAGAATTGGACAACTTATTCGCCGGAGAGGCCGGAGCAGGTTTACTGTCAGAAGTGTTATGAGGGGTCTGTCTATTAGTTTTTGGGCAATGCCGGTGTATATTGTTAGGCGACTATTTTTCTAACCTTTGTTTTTATGAAAAAAAGAATCTTTGCTCTCCTTGGAATTGTTTCAATCCTTGTGAGTATGCTTACTATCACTGCTTTTGCGGCAGATGATGATTCAATTGTAAGAAACCTTGAGGAGGATCAAGGAACAGTTGATCCATATGCTCAAGAGTGGATGACTGCTACTTTTTCTTTGCCTAATGGAGTGAGTAACTTGGGTGCTAAAGTTGTGAATAATTTTGCTGTGATTCCATCGGACGTGGCTTTGCTGAATTTTATTGCTACCGGGCCTTGTGTTGATGGAAGTTGTCCGTATAAAGTTGATTGGAACGGATTTGATGAAGATGGGGATTATGTGATGGAGGGGACTTATGAGTTACATATTTCTGCGTCGGTGGATGATTCTTCTGATACGGATATTGCTTATGTGACTGTTGTTCATACTGAGAATATGCTGAAAGATTTTGAAATAGATAAAGATCCTGTGAATTTTGTGAATGGTGAGGTACTTACTATTACTTTTGAGTTTAATTACTTTAAGACTGGAGAGGAGTTTGAGTTTTTGATATTGGATGAGAGTGGAGTGACTGTGAAAGACCTTGGCGGTGGGACAAAAATTGGAACTGATGGAGATTATTGGATTTGGCAGATTGTTTGGGATGGGATGGACGATGATGGGGTTTTGGTTGAGGATGGGAATTATAAGGTTAATTTGATGATTACAAATTTCGAAGGAACTACCTCTGATATCGATACTATGGATTTTGAGGTTAAGTCTAGTGTTCCTACGTTTGAAATCGAATATTTAACGGTTGATCCTACTGCTTTTGATCCGTTGTTTGGTGAAACTGTCACGTTTGAATACAAATTTAGTGTGCAGGCAGATGATGTAACTTTTTATATTACGGATTATGATGATGATGTTTTGGATTCTGTAAGTATGGGGTCTGTGGACAGTGGTCTTCACATATGGGATGGAGAAGGGGCTAGTGATTGGGGAGGGACGTACAAAGGGAAGGTTGTGGCTGTTTTTGATGGAGAAACTTATGTCAAAGATGTGAATGTCAGCGTTATGGGCGGAGATCCTGTAATCGAGTTCCCTTGTGGATTTAATGATGTGGCTGAGGATCATGTGTATTGTGATGGAATAAGTTGGGCAGAAGGGGCTGGGATATTTGAAGGAGACCCTGATGGGAAGTTCAGACCTGCGAAAGTGATAAATCGTGCTGAGGTATTGGCTGTTGTGATGAGAGCGTTTGGGTTGCCTTTTTATGATGATGATGGGACTGATTTGGGATGGAGTGATGTTATATTGGGGGAGTGGTATATGGGTTATTTGAGAAGCGGAAAGATGCATGATTTGTTACATGGTGATGGAGATGCTGATACGGTTAGACCTGGAGATGGAGTGAAGAGGATTGAATTTTTGAAATTTGTGATGCAGGCGGCTTTGATAGACAGGACGGACTTCCATATGGAGTCTTGCTATAATTCTCCTTACACTGATGTCCCTGCTGAGCAATGGTTCACCGGATATGTTTGCAGGGCCAAAGACGATGGATTATTTGATACTTATGACAATTTGTTCTTACCATCGAATGGTACTACGCGAGCTGAGGTTGCTGAGGCTCTGTATAGAATGTTTAAAGAATATGAATGGGGGATTTTCGGGCCGCCAGTGTAGGATTCTAACCTTCTTATCATGAAAAAAGAAAATTTGTTAAAGCTTCTTGTTTCGGTTTTTATAACGTTTGTTATTCTGGTTTATGTTCCTTTTGTTTTGGCTGATCAGGTTGCTGAGTTGTTTGATTATCGTATAGGGTTTATTCTTGAAGGTGGGTTGGACGATTTTCTATTTTTGGTGCTATTGATTAATTCAGTTTTTCTTTTTGTTACCGGTGTTGCTTTTTGGATTTCGAGGATTGTGGGGAGAGTGGTTCTGGCTATTTTTGGAGTAATTTTCTTGGTTTCTTTTGGGTTTGCTTTGAATGACATGTATGGAGGGGAGATTTCTGAGGAGATTCCGGTGGTTGAGGGGGAAGAGGTCGATGAGGAGGTAGTTGAAGAGGCGCAAGTTGAGGCTGAGGCTGATGCTGAGGAGAATGAGGTTGCCGTTGAGGAGCTTGCTGGCGTGCCTGCGAGTGCTGATGATCCGAATGTTGATTGTATCAAGGATTATTATTCTCATTTTTGGGTGGATGAGTTGGATGAGGCGTATGAGATGAAATATCATCCTGATGTGAGTTTTGATATGTTTGTAAGTTGGTATGAAAATACTTTATGGGCAAGTCCGTATGATTTTGTAAAAACGGGTGACAACAGGTATGAATTCATGGTGGATTTGATGGAAGAGGATGGTGTAAATGAGCGGTACAAAGTTGTGATGGAGGTTCATGGTGGGCGGTACGGGTTGGTTGAGACGATATCTTCTGAAAAGGTTGAGGGGGAGATTACTGAAGTTGAACTTAAGCATGATGCGGGGTTGAAGGCATATGTGAAATGGGTTGATGGAGATGAGGAAATTCATGTTGTGGAGAATGGAGTGGACGAGTTGGTTGATAGTATAAACAGGCCTGATTATGGAGAGGTGTTTACTTCGCTTGGAAGTTTGGGGTTTTCGGATAGTGGGCGTTTTTTGATGTATTACAAACATGGTTGGGAAGGTGGAGTTTTGAAGGTTTATGATATTAAATTGGGAGAGGAGGCTTTTGAGTCATTTACTCCTTATGAATATGGGTTCACGAAAAATGAGAAGGCTTTTTATGAATGTCAGGGAACCGGTATGCATGGAGGGTTTTTGAATGTTTGGATGCTTCCGAATTTTAAGTTTAAGAGGGATTTAACCGAAGGGTTATTGGATGGAGACCTAGGTGTAGATACGTGTACTTATGACTCTGAGTCGAATACCCTGAAGTTTACGCTTTGGGCGTTCGATTATGAGCAAGGACTTGAGACCTACACCTATTACTTTGATGAGGATTATATTGAATAATGAGGGGGTGCCCAAAATCAGTTTACTGTAAAGATTGTTGCGTTAGGCGGGTTGTTTTTCGAAGAATGTGAGGAGTAGAAACGAGGCGATTCCCAGTCCAATTCCTATTATCTGGGGAATGCTTAGTTTTTCTTTGAAGAAGAGTATCCCAAAAATTACCATTCCTACCATTGCTACTCCCATCAATATTGTCATGATTGATAGTTTTGCATCTGCCATGTATGCCTTCAAAAGGAAATAATCTGATACGAAGAAGGCTATGCTCAAGATTGTGACTAGTGCTAGGTCATTTGCTTTCAGGGACAGGCCTGTGTTTTTGTCGTAATTTAGAAAGAATATTATTAACCAAAATAGGAAATAGAAGAAGCTTACTATCGTCATTAAGAATATTGGATTTGAATCTTCGCTAACGAATTTGATAGCTGTTTTGTATACAGCTAGGCCGAGGACTGTGAGGATTGCATATATGAGCCAGAGTGCCATGAATGAGAGGTATTAAAGCTTGTCTAACGTATTATTATTGGATTTTGGTGGAGAATGCAATGTTTAGGCGGGGGGGGGCGGGGGGGCTATTGTATAAATGGTTTGACTGGAGGGTCTGGTTTATCCATGCCTAGTAGGTTTTGGAAGCATATCTTTATAGTCATGCATATGAGTGGGCCTCTCATGCTGTTGTGGGGGAGAGGAGTGTCTTTTATTAGTTGTCCAACGAGATCTACGCTATTTGTTTGGGTTATTTTTTTAGCTATTTCTTCCGCTATGTTTTTCAGTAGATGGGTCTGTTTTTCAGGGTCAGTTTCTTGATGTATTTCGTCTGTTAGGGTTTGTAGTAATGTCATGGGAATTGGTTAGTGTGGGATTAGTCCACTTCGAATTCAATTATGCAGCCTGATTTGTGCCATTGGTTTAGTTTTTTGATCATGGGATCGTTCCATTCTCCATTGTCTAGCATTGTTGTAAAAGTAGCATTCCCCGAGAATTGGTTTACGAAAGCACTGACAGCATGTGTTGCTGTGAAATTATTCAGAAAGTTTCTCCCTGTTCCTAAGTGAGCGCGTCTTACCATGATTTCTTCTATTCCTTTTGGAATTTCGAACTCGTCTTCTGGGCGTAGGATTAAGGCTTTTTTGCCATCAACGACGATTACGCCGTTGTTTTTGCTGATTTCCTGAAGTATTTGCAATGCTGTTTCTGATAGGTGGTTGTCTAGGTATAGAGTGGTGGAGTATGAATGATATTCGTCAGTGACGTCTTCTCCTAGTTCTTGTTGTAGTTGTTTTATCGATTCTAGTAATTTTCTTATTGAGGATTCATCAGGTCGTTGATCTCCAAGCCGATCTGGCAGTCTGATGGTCATTCTTGCGACTGCGCCACTTGGGTTGTTTTCTAGAATTTTTTGGACCCTTAGTTCGTGTACTTTGGTAAGGATGTCTAAGTATGTTTGGGCGGTTTCTGACTCGGGGTTTGATCTCATTAAATCTTCTAATTCTCTTGTAAAGTTTACGTGAATAAATGAGAGGAGGTCTGCGTTTTCTGGGAGCCAGTCTGTTTTTCTGTTTATTATTTCGTGTGGAGCAGTTTTTTCTAGCACGTAGCTTGCTTGTCCGTGTGTTCTCAAGTTGTCTTGGATCTTAGTTACCATTACTGTTGCAGCATCTTGTCCTTCTATGAGGTCCCATTTTGGTTCGACAGGTTTGTTTGTGACTGAAAGTTGACCGATTTTGTCTAAAAACCCATCGATCAGTTTTATTGCTTTTGTTTTTTGTTCTTCAGATAAAAATCCGCTTTCGTTTTGTTCCGCTAATGTTCTGATCTTATACAGTATCTTTGTTTGGTCTTCGGGGCTATCGGTATGCCTGAATCCAAACTCTTTTTCCATGTCAAAAACGTCAAGCTCTTTGGCTTCTTCTCCTGTGTGAAATGGTATATCGATGCTATCGAGATCGTTAAGTTGTTCTATCCGATTACTGAATGTATCCAGGAAATTGGCGTATGCTCGTTCAGCTATAGTGTCGTGGTCTAATTGTTTAGATTTTTCGGTGCTCATTTAAGTGTGGTTAGTGAGAGAATTGCTGTGATAAGCGGCTCTTCGTGGGCTGCTATCTCTGTGGTTGATAGCGATGTTCCCCTGGTTGCTTTTGCTAGTGCTTGTGCCCATGTTTGAATAACTATTTGTAGGATTTCTTTTGCAGGGATTTCTAGTTTCAGCCTTGTTTTGCTGAGTTCTGTGATTTCTTGAAGGACTTGGGTGATTTCTACTCTTATTGCTTCTGTTATTTTGGTTGTCTCCCCTTCTTCTCTATAAGGCAATGATTTTTCCCAGTGCAGTCTGCTTGCTAATCTGGTGCCTTTTTCTATTGCTTGAGTTAGAGTTAGTTCAAATTCTTCTCTGCTGGTTGTTTTTCCTGTCATTTATGGCCTTTAGGTTAATTACTTGAGGGGTAAGCATAAAACAAACAAGGCTTCTTGTCAAGGACTCGCGACGATTCATGGGTAGTTTCTTGACTTCCAACCCGTTATTGGTGTAGAATATAACTGTCGACATTTTATGACAACATGAAGCAATTATTCGAAAATCTTGGTGCTGGGGATAAGGAAATGAGAACTTTCTTGCGTCTTTTGGAGTTGGGTGCTCAGCCAGCGAGTGTGATTGCGAGGCATATGGTTATTCCTCGTTCTACGATGTATTTGGTTTTGGAAAATCTTAAAAAGCTTGGGCTTGTTGAGGAATTTGGGAGGGTGGGAATGAAGTATTTTAAGTGTGTTCCGGTTGGACAGATTGTTGATGTTTTGAAGGCGCGAGAGAATGAGATTCAGTATACGATGAATCTTCTTGATGATAGTTTGTCTGAATTGGAATCTTTGGAAAATAAGCTTTCAATTACTCCAAAGGTGAGGTTTTTTGAAGGGAAAAGGGCTGTAATGAAGATGTATGAGGAGGTTTTGAAAGCGAAGCAGTTTTATGCGTTTTTCAATCCTGATTTTGTTAAAAAGGTAATGCCTGAATACCATTATAAGATTCCTGAAACTTTGAAGAAAAATAATGGAAAAGCGAAGGAGCTTCTTGTGGATTGCAAGGAAGCATATGTGTATAGGGATCGTTTTAATTCTAAGAATCATCAGGTTAAAGTTCTTCCTAAAGGGATTGTTTTTGCGTCTGATACAATAATTTGTGAGGATAGAGTTTATATGATTTCGTATGGTGAAAAAGAGGTGTCTGCGACGGAGATCCAAAATCTTTCTTTGGCAAAAACGCAGAGAGAAATTTTCAAACAATTATGGAATCAACCTGCTCTTTCAAAGTCCCAAAAATCATAGGAGACTGATGCTAAGTATAGAGTTACCCAGGCTATATTTAGTATGAAAAAGTTTCCAACCAAAATGCCTGAAAGTATGGCTGACATTTCTATTGAGAGTCCAATTAGGAACATCAATAAACCTGTGGTTATGTGGGACAAGATTCGTGATGAGAATTTTTCCATTTTGGTTTTGTCGTATGTAAATGCGAAATTACCGAAGCTGGCTGTTACTATGAGAATGCTGATTGCTACTAGCAAATCTCCTGCTAAACCTTTGTTGGTTGCGAGTTCACTTGAGAGTAAAAAATCTTTTGCTGGAAAGTAGCAGGTTATAAGTAGGCCTACTATTACGATGTTTTTTATTATATTCTCAATTAGTGCTTTTCTCATATTGACGTTATTATACATTGGTTATGTGTGCTAGACAATTTCTTTAGTGCTATAATTGTGTCTACTAAAATAGTCGCGAATTATGTCATTCTTCTCCGATTTTCAAAAATTAAAGCAAAAAACCGTGCACTTAGGACTGCGCGGGTTCAAGAATATTGGATGTGATTATAATGATTATCTGTACTTTTCGAAGGTTTGTTATATGTGTTTTGATGCGGATTATTTTGAGAATTGTATGCATTGTGTTGAGGGGAAGAAGTTGAAGCATTCCTGTGATTGTACGACTTGTGAGGGGTGCGAGCTTTGTTATGGGTGTTTGGATTGTCAGGAGTGCTGGGATGGGACGTATCTTCAGGATTGTAGGAGGGTGAGTCAGTCGCTTTTTTGTTATGATTGTATTGGATGTAATAATTGTTTTGGGTGTGCGGGGTTGAGGCAGAAGAATTATTATTTGTTCAATAAACGGTTGGATGAGGAGGAGTATAAAAAGAAAGTTCAGGAATGGAAGATGAAAGGGATTGATGCGATTCTAGCCGAATTTGAAAAGGTGAAAGAGAGTATCCCTCATCAGTGGTCGATGTTTTATAGAACTGAAGATTGTACCGGGGATCATATAGCCAATGGGCAGAGGTCGGTTGAGTGTTTTAATTCTCAGAATTTGCAGGATTGTGGTTATATGAATCGAGTTTATGTGGTTTATGGGCTGAAGAATACGGATAGTTATGATGCGTATTTCTCGGTTGATTTGGAGTACAGTTATGAGATGGCTTTTGTGGGGAAGGGCTACAATAGTTCGTTTTGTTTTTATTGTGAGGTCGTGAGGGATTGTGATTACTGTTTCCAGGTTTTTAATTCAAAGAGTTGTTTCGGGTGTGTGGGGCTCAATCATGGGGAGAATATGATTTTGAATCAGAAATACTCTCCTGAGGATTATGAAAAGAAGAAGGCTGAGATTATCGAGCAGATGAAAAAGGATGGAGAATGGGGTTGTTGGCCGATGCCGGAGGGGGAGAGGTATGATACGGGGTGAATTTATTTGGCAAGCTTGTTGGCGAATCATTACAGGTTAACAGGGCTTGACTTTCCCGGTTTTTCTCTTTATAATCTTTTTCTGAATTTTGATGTATTTTAAATGAAAAAAGATTTGGAAAAACTAGGTGATGGAGCGGAAACACAGATTGGTTTCCAAGAAATCCCTCAAAGAAGGCCAGCTTTCTCGAACTCGACCAACATCCGACAATGGCTTTTGCCAGCAGTTGTTTCTCTTGGAGTGAATGCGGCTATATGGGGTGGATTTGGGAAGCATTTTAATGGACTTGAGGGAGGGGAATTGTCTGGTCCGCCGACGCCGGAGAAGAAAACTCCGGAGCAGGTTGAAGTTGAGAGAGAACAAGAAGTGCTTCAAGCTGTGACGACTTATCTTGAAAATAAGGATAAATATGCTGTGAATGCGATGCCTCCGGAGGATTTGTGGAAGGCGAAGCTGGATGTTGTGCTTGCCGCTGAGAAGTTAGGTCATCAGTTTTCTAGTGAAAGCATTAATGAGGCGAGAGAAATTATGGATAAGATGGTGAAAGAGCTCAGGGAGCTCAAAGAAACCGAGGGGGATGAGGCCGTGAATGCGAAAAGAGCTGAATGGAATGGAGTTCAGAGAGGTGGGCAGAACAGCGTAGTTAGGTTGTTGTTGTATGGTGAGAGTAGTTGTGAATCGAGGGCTCTTTATAATGCGATTATGGATATGGCTGTTTATCCCGATGCTGAGCGAAAAATTGTTGATGGGGGAGGGAATCAGTATGCGGGGCACACGTTTGTTGCCAGGAGAAAGGAAGATGGGACTTGGTTGATTATGGATGGAAAGAATTCTTTTGTTGCTGACGATGACTTTTTTAAGGGGAAGTCTATTATGGGAATTGATAATTGGGAAGCGTCTTTGCTTTCGAATCTTGGAAAAGAGTCGATGATTGATAAATTTAAAAAAGATGGGGGGCTTGATCTGGAGAAGAAGATGATTCCTGACGATCGGCCTACTGTTCCGTATGAAATGGATGAAGAAATGCTTGCTACTTACAAGAAAGTTATGGCGGCTAATTCTCGAAAGGGGAAGTTCTTGATGGATATTCCTACTCCTAAAGGGTTGACGGTACGGCCTATGTCTAAAGAAGCCGCTTTGGCTGCACTGGAAAGTCCGAAAGATCCACCTTTGCGTAAGTTGAAATATTACGAATTCCCACCTGGTGTTATTGCGGAACCGGTGAGAGCTGGGAGTAAATATGCGGCTTTGGATAGTGAGGCTTTGCAGAAATTGGCTGAAGACGATTCGGTTCCTCCGCTTGAATTACTGGATGTGTTCACGTATGGGGGTAAAGTAGTTTTGGGTATGAGTGCCTCGGAATTGAAATCGTTTGAGTGGTTTGATAAGTACGCAGAAGAATTTTCTGAGGCTCCATTGGAGTCTTTGAATGTCGATGGAGGGAATGATCCTGATTTTATTGAAGGGGTTCAGAGATTGGCGAACATGGATTTTATTGGAGAGGATAGAAAGGGTGCTATTGTGCATGTTGAAAATATTGATCAAGAGGGAGGGCTTGATTTTTTGAAAACTATGGGAGGGAATATTTTTTCTCTTAAAATAATTGATGTTGATGATTTGAGTGGTTTGGAAGGGTTGGGTGAACGAAAGTTGGAACAGGTTCATATGGAAAGGTTTGGTGATGCTACAGGAGTCTCTGGTGAAATAGCCGGTTCTCTTGTCGAGGCTGGAAAAAGAATTATTTTGAGGCATGGTCAGGTTGATTTTTCTGCTTTTAGTGGATTAACGCTTGAACTTATTTTGTTGAAAGGAGTTGAAAGTTCTACTCCGTTTGGAGACATGGAGGTTGGATCTTTGAATGTTTCCGAGGCGAATGGAGCTGATGTTTCTATTGATGAACTTATTCGTAAATATGGTGCGGTGAGAGTTAATAGCTCTTTTCTTCACAATGAGGTTGGTGTTTTTTACTGTGGTGGAAGGACTGTTGCGGAAGTTTTGGGTGAGAAGGTGAAAGCTGAAGAAGAGAAGAAGGCTGAGGAGGCTAGAGCTAAGGCTGAGGCTGAATCTGCTGCGATCGCTGAGGCTAAAATTGCTGCGGCTAGAGTTGATCCGGATGTTCTCCGTACAGAAATGGAAAATGGTAAATTGGTGCTATCTTCTCCGAGGCTAAATAATATTGATTTGTATGTTGATGTCTTGCAAGAGGCGGTGGAAAATCAATGTGAGGTTGCCTTGCGTTTGGATCCTAGAGTGGGGGTGCATCTTGATCATAAGGATTTGATTAGTAGGTTGAATATAACTGAGCTTGAGATTTATGTTGAGGGGTCGCAGGGATTTTTGGATCAGTTGAACAAGTTTTCTTCTTTGAATTTAAGGAATTTGAAAGAATTGAAAGTTAATGGTTTGGTTGGGCTTGAATGTTCGGATTGTTTTGATTTCTTGAGTGATGTCAAGGAAGTGGAAGAATTGGTTTTATATAATATTTCTGATCCTTCGCCATTTGTTCATATAGGTGTAGGTAAGTCACTTGCTTTGTATAGTGTTGAAAATACGGGGGGATTGAGAGAGGCAAGGGATGTTAAGAGTTTGTATTTGGATGGGGATACTGATCCTTCTGTGATTCATCATTTGGAAGGTTCAAAAAGACTTATTTTGAATGATTTCGATAACCCTGAAAAACTAAAGTATTTGACTGATTTTATTAGAAATGGGGGGATGGAGTGTGTAGCCATTGATGGCCAGAAGTATGCTTGGCCATGTGTGCTTATGATAAGTGGCAAGACGCATCTTGAGCAATTTAATGGTATTAGAAATATCGATGCTTTGTTTCTGGACGGTGGGATTGAGAGCGATACTGTTTTAACGGATCTTGAAATGGAAAGGTTGGTTATTGGGGTTGAAGGTGAGAAGACGTCGCTGAGGTATGTTGAAGGGTTAAGGCCTAAGCGTTTTGTATTTGAGAACACGAAAGATGAGCCAGATTTTGGGCGTATTTTTACTGAAGTTGATGAGAATGGCCAAAGGGAGACTGTTAAGGAAGCGTATAAGAGACATTTGAAGAGTCCGGAGAATGAGGTTGAGTCTGATCCTGACGAAAAAAAATGAGAAAAAGACCGGGATTCATAAAACCATTTGAGGTTATGGTATAATTTATGCCGATGTCATTTTTTGAAGATTTTTTAAAGCTAAAACAGAAATCTGCGCACCTTGGTTTGCGCGGGTTCAAGAATATTGGATGTGAATACAATGATTATTTGTACTTTTCGAAGGTTTGTTATATGTGTATGCATGGGGATTATTTTGAGCATTGTATGTACTGTGTTCAAGGGAAGAAGTGTAAATATTGTGGGGATTGTTACGTGTGTGATTTATGCGAACTTTGTTATGAATGTGTGAACTGTCAGGAGTGTTATAACGGGGTGTGGTTGCAGGATTGTAGGAGAGTTTCGGATTCGATGTTTTGCTATGATTGTATTGGGTGCTCGAATTGTTTTGGTTGTGCTGGGTTGAGACAGCAGCAGTACACACTTTTTAATAAGAAACTTTCAGAAGAGGAGTACAAAAAGGGTATTGCGGAGTGGAAGGCAAAAGGGATGGATGCGATTTGGGCTGAATTTGAGCGTGTGAAAGAGTCAGTTCCGCATCAACATATGATGAATTACAGAATTGAAGATAGTACTGGGGATCATTTGAAGAATGCTCAGAGATGTTATGCATGTTTTGATGCTGATGGTGTGCAGGATTGTGGCTATATTTACTTTCATTACAATGTTTATGGTGAACGGACGGTGGATACCTGGGATGTCGTGTCGAATGTGGATTTGGAGCAGTGTTATGAGGTGATTCAGGTTGGAAAGGGATACAACTGCTCGTTTTCGTACTATTGTGAAGTCGTGCGCGACTCTGACTATTGTTTTCAGGTTTTTAATTCGAAAAATTGCTTTGGTTGTGTGGCGGTGAATCATGGCGAGTACATGATTCTGAATCAGAAATATTCTCCTGAAGAGTATGAGAAAAAGAAGGCTGAGATTGTTGAGCAGATGAAAAAAGATGGGGAGTGGGGGCGGTGGCCTCTGCTGGAAGGGGAGAAGTTTGATACAGATTAGAAGAGAAATAAGTTTTTTTGTAGCTCATGTTCGCGCGCTCGCTTTTTTCTCTTTAACGTGGAGTAGTGTAGTTACTTTTGTGCTGTTTCGGTGGTTTTTTGTGAAATTTGATTTAGTGGTCGGATCCAGAAAGCTATGTTGTTATTTTTGGGGTCTTTTGTTGAATCTCCGTACCATTTTGCATTGGGGCGGATTCTTATGGTGTCTTCGAATTTTTTGCCTCGTTCTTTGTATAGGGCGGCAAGTTTTTCGTTTGAAGTTTTGTATTGTTTTCGGCCGTTTTTGGTTTTTAGGGTTCTCCATGTTTCTAGTGCAGATTTGTTGTCTTTTGGATCTTTGGGAATTAATTCTACCTGTAGATCGTTTTGGTCGTGGATGATTACTATGAATTGGATCCCGTCTATTTCGATGTTTTCTTTGAGCACCAGGGCGACGTGGGTCAATTTTTTGGAGTGTTTGTCTCGGAAAAAGAGTAGATCGTTTTTTTGTGCGTTTTCGAAGCCGAATCCTATGCCTGGGTCTTGGCCATTTGTTAGCTTTAAGTTTCCCTCTATTAGGCCGCCGGCTAGTTCTCGTACTCTGCCGAGTTTGATTTTTTCGGGGAGTGTTTCTTTGAGGCCTAGGAGGGTGCTCACGGTGAATGCGCAACAATCTTTTGAGTCTCCGCGTGGGTAGTCTCGGTATTCGTTTAGGGCTGTAGGATTAGGAGCTACTGCGGTTATGATTGGGCTGTTGAATTCTTCTCTTTTTTTGAGTAGCCACTCGAATGTTGATCGGCTGTTTCTTTGGTTTGTTAGGAATCCGAGGCCTTGGTCTATTGCTGATTTTTTCACCAATTCAAGGCCTGGATTTTGTGTTAGTGGGTTGTTTTCTGTTTCTTCCTTTTTAACGTTAAGTATACGGGTGTCTTGTACGGTTTTTTTTGCCACACGCATGATTTCTTTAACCCCTTTTATAGGGGATGTTTGTTGTTCGTTCGGTGATGTAGGTTTAGATAATGGCATCGTAATATTATATCATTTTTGGGTTTATTTTTCAATGTGGTAGAATTGGATTACTATGGCTTTTTTAGATGATTTTAGGGATTTGCTCTTGCGGGAACCGAAGCATTTTGCGCCTCGGCAAGATATAGAAAACAGTGATTACACTTCGTTTTGTTATAAAGTGAAGAATTGTTATATGTGTTTTGCTTCGGATTATCTGGAGGATTGTTTTCATTTGTATCATTCGGATAAGAACAAGGACTGTGCGGATGGGATGAGGACGTGGGATAGTGAGCTTTGTTATGAATGTATGGATAGTGTGAGGTTTTATAATTGTGATTTTTGTTGGGATGGGGTGACGCTTACCGATTGTTTTTTGTGTGAGGATTGCAAGAATTGTCAGAAGTGTTTTGGGTGTAGTGGTTTGAGGCAGGCTAAGTATCATATCTTTAATGAAAAATATTCGAAGGATGAGTATGAGAAGGAGGTTGCTAAGCTGAAAAAACAGTTTTTTGAGGAGGGGGCGTGGTTTTCTGAGGAGGATTCGCCGGTTTGTGGGGAGATTATGAAAAAATTTAATGAAGTTCGTTATAGTGTGCCGCATTTGCATCTTAGGAATATACGTTGTGAGGATTGTTATGGTGATTATTGCAAGGACTGCAAGGGTTGCTATGACTGTTTTGATTGTGAGAATTGTGAGGATTGTTTGTATTTGGACAGGTGTATGCAGTGCAAGGATTGTGCGGACGCGTTTTATATTCATCAAGGGGAGCTCTGCTATGATTGTATGAGTGTTGCTCATGTGTATGGTGTGGAAAATAGTTTTTGGATTTTGAATTCGAGGGATTGCAGGTATGGGTATTGTTTGCATAGTTGCGAGCATTGTTTTGGGTGTACGAATTTGAAGCATAAGAAGTTTCATATTTTGAATGAGAAGTTTTCGGAGGATGAGTATTTTCGGCGGCGTGATGAGATTATTGAGGAGCTCAAAGAGGCTGGGATTTGGGGGCAGAATCTGATTTATCTGGCTTTGAAGGATGTGGAATTGGGTGATCCGGATGTTTTGGGGTAGGGAGAGGTTGAAAGGAGGGCTTGTTTGTGGTATAAAAGGCTCCTTTTAATAATTTTAGATGAGTGAAATGTCCCCTAAAGAATATAATGTTTTATATCGCCGCTGTCGCGAGATGATGGATGGTGGGCGAATTGATTAGTGTCAGAAGTATATTAAAATGGGAGTTTGTTCAACTTGTTGTACTATTGGAGCTTTTTTGCTTGATGGTGAGGTTTTGAGCGAGGTTCCTAAGAAGGTTAAGCTTGTGGGAAAGAGAGTCAAGAATTGTCTTGGGCGGAAAGGGTGTCGGTTCAAAGATCCGAGGAAGAAGCCGATTTTGTGCCAGATGGCTCCTGTTGTGGGAGCTCTTGATTGTTTGGATGGTCATTATGCTGATTTTACGAGGGGGTCTTTGACTAGTTGCGGGGTGCTTAACAATGAGTTGCCTGAATGGTTTAGATTGCGTGTTCAGGCTGTTGTTGGTGAGTTGAGGAATGCTGGGATTTGGGTTCCTGGGAAAGGGATTAGGTTGCCGGACTTAACTTCTGAGGAGGGGGAGTTTTTTGAAACAGAAGCTGTAAAGGTTAGAATGCTTCATGATGCTGGGATTCTTTAAAATTATATATGCTAGAACGTGATTTACAGCCAGTATACGATGAGTGTCATGAAATAGCTGGAGACGGGGTTGTCCCAGAGTGCAAGGAATCTATTGTGTCCGGGGAGTGTAGGGCGAACTGTTTTTGTGTGTTTGGGACTTATTTGTTTCCTGGAGAGAAATTGAGAGAGATTCCTGATGGTGTTGATTTGATTGGGGGTGCTGTTAAAAATTGTGTTAACCCTGATGGGTGTAAATTTGCACCGGGAAATAAACCTTTGATATGCAAGCTTGCGCCGGAAGTAATGACTTTGATTGGGTGGACGGGTAGTGCTAGGGCTTTGGAGACAGGTTCATTGCCTGTTCACATGCAGGACGTTTGTCCTATTTTGAATAATATTTCTGAAGACAGGAAGAAAATTGTTACCAAAGTTTTGTCTGTATTGGAGACTAATGGTATTTGGAGGCCTGGTTATGGAGTGATGTTTCCCAGAATTACTGTTGGGGATCTTTGGAGAGCTATTAAAATTACTGTTTCGAGGTGGAGGGAATAGGGAGTTGAGTTGAAGTGCGTTAGGGGTTGTATGCTATAATCTTCTTGCATGGGATTTCTTGAGGATTATAAAAAATTACTTTTAGAGACACCGAAATTGGCACTGACCCAGTGGTTTTGTGAGAACTCGGATTATACTTCTCATACGAATCACAGCAAGGATTGTTTTGTGACGCGTGGAAGTGGTTGGCAGAGGGATTGTTACTACAATTATTGGGTTTATCACGGGGAGGATGTTGTGGATTGTTCGTATTGTGAAAAATGTGAGCTTTGTTATGAGTGTGTGGATTGTGCGAGGTGTTATGGCGGGGCATTTTGTCAGGATTGCAAGGACTGCAGGGATTGTAGTTTGTGCTATGACTGTACTGGATGTGAGGATTGTTTTGGATGCAGTGGGCTGGTTCGTGCAAAGTATAGGATTTTTAATGAACAGGTTTCGGAAGAGGAGTACGGGGAATTTGAGAAGAATTTTTCGGAGGAGAATTTCGTGAAATTTGATGAGCTAAAGGCGAGGATTCCGCATCGGGATTTTGTTTTGAAATCGGAGGATTGTTTGGGTAATCATATCGAAAATTCGCAGAGATGTTATTGGACTTTTGATGCTGTGCGATCGAGGGATTGTGCGTACTGTTTTAATGCGTATGAGAACAATGATTCTGTGGATTGTTCATTTTCGGGGAAGCTTGAGTTGTGTTATGGGTGTATTGGCGGGGGATGGAATTTTAATTGTGATTATTCGTGTTTTTTGGCGAATTGTGCAGATTGTAGGTTTTGTTTTCAGTGTCAGGATTGCAAGAATTGTTTCGGGTGTGATGGGTTACATCACAAAGAATTTTATATTTTGAATAAGCCGTGTGTTTCGGAGGAGGAGTACAGGGCGCGGGTTTCTGAGATTTGGAAAGAACTAATGGAGGGACCTTGGGCTGGGGATTTAATGGTGATTTTTGAGGATGAAGAGTTCGAAGGGATTCCGCACTAGGACTTTTTCTTTGCCGCTTCCCAACAGAGTTTGTACATTTGTTTGTGGAAGTCGGCGATTTCTTTGGACTTTATTATGATTGCCATTTTTTCGCGCCAAGAAGTGATAAGGACTTTGTCGTCGTAGATGTTTATTTCGGGAGAGAAGTCGTATTCTTTTTCTGGTATGAGGACGGAAGTTCGGTTTTCTTCTTTGTCTTTTGCGTGGCGTTCGCGAGAGGTTTTGTTGTCCGGGAAGATTGCTTTGATATGGATGTTTTTTTCTACTCCGCGTCGTTGATAGTATTCAGGGAAAAAGTTGGGAAGGCCTTTGTGCATTTCTTCGACGTTCGCGTATGCGAGGATGGTTTCGCTCGAGGTCAAGGTGTCTTCGTATGCTTGGCGCATGCCTTTTTCGCCTTCGTAGAATGAGACTTTTGGCTTGGTACTTTCGGGGTTTTCGAGGGAGAGTAAGGCAGGGAGGAGTTCTTCCATTTCTTTTTGTTGTTTTTCGAGTTTTTTGGTGTGTTCGATTTTTTCTCTCTCGAGGTAGTTGATTAGTTCTTTGGGAGGAAGCGCTTTGAAATAAGTGGCTCCGCCTTTTTTTGTTGAGCTTATTAAGCCTCTTTTTGTGAGGGTTTCAATGATGTCGTACGTGGTAGTGCGATTGATCTCTGCGCGTTTTGCTATTGTGGATGCGGGCTGTGCGCCGAGTCGTATTAGGTGAGTGTAGACGAGGGCTTCTTTTTCGGAAAATCCTATCTTTTTGAGTTTTTCTAAAATCATTTGTGTTGTCGGTTAGTTGTCGACAATTTGTAGTATAACCTGTTGGAATGGCGAAGTCAAGACCTGTTTCGGGGGTGTCGGTGAGGGGTTGACGATTTGGGTGGGTTTGGTAGTATTTTACTATGGATAAAGGGTTTGATGCAAAGTGTAGTACTAAGTGGTGGGTGGAGGACGTGTTTAAAGTTAATTCTGCATTGCTTAGGAGTGGTAGGGACCCACAGGTAGTAATTAGGAATGTGAGGGCGTGTGTGAAGGAATTGTCTGGGTGTGTGAGGGTGAAGGAAATAAAGAGGTGTACTGCTGGGGGAATAGAGTTGGTGATGAGAGAGGGGATTATGCGTTGGTCGGTAGGCTACTATGGTGGCACTTCCTTGTTTCCTTATGGATTACCCAAGGAATATGATATAAAAGTTAATGATCTAAATAACCTAGAATAAAATGTCATATCTCAAACAAATGTATGATCTTAGGGGGAAGCACCCGCGTCTTGGGGCGATGATTATTAGATGTGAAAACAGCCCGTATGTGAGTTATTCGGGGAATATGAAAAATTGTTATCTGTGTTATGGAAGCGAGTTTTCGGAAGATTGTTACTATTCGTTTTTTCTCTATAACTCGAAGGATTCGGTGGGATGTGATTATTGTCGTGATTGTACGCTTTGCTATGACTGTGTGGATTGTCGTGGGTGTTATAACACGAATTATTCGCAGGATTGTGTGAATTGTACAGATTGTGAGTATTTGTTTGATTGTGTTGGGTGTAATAATTGTTTTGCGAGTGTTGGTTTGAGGAGGCAGAAGGATACGGTTTTTAATAAAAAAGTTCAGGATTTTGCGACGGAGGTTCAGCGGGTGCGAAATTCGATGACTCCTGAGGAGATTCGGGCGAAGGTGGAGGAATTGAAATTTGAGACACCGCGGTTGTATGTGCATCAGTTGCATAATCAGAATTGTACGGGTGATTATGTTTATGATTCGAAGAATTCGTTTCATTGTTTTGATACAAATAAGCTAGAGGACTGCATGTACTGCAATAATTCGGAGGATTTGAAGGATTGTATGGATATGAGTAATTCGTATTACAAAACGGAGCTTTGTTATGACGTGATGAGTGAAATGGAGCTTTATAATTGTGATTATTGTGTGACGTGTTTTTATTCAAATGATCTCTTTTATTGTGAAAATGTGCATAATTCGCACCACTGTTTTGGATGTTTTTCTATGAATCATGCGGAGTATTGTATCTTTAATGAAAAGGTGGATTCCCCCGAGGAATGGGAGCGAAGAGTAGCTGAAATAAAGGCCAAGATGATTGCGGATGGGGAATGGGGAGAGCACTTGCCGTCGACTTATTCTTTTGAGGATAGTAATGCGTCAATGCATTGGGATACACCGTATTTTGAGGAGAAGGAGTTGGCTAGATATAAATAAATTTGATATAATTTGAATGTACTTTATAAATCTTAAATTATGCCTGACGAGAAAAAAACATGTAAAAAATGTAGTAAAGACTTCTTGATAATTGACCAGGAACAGAAGTTCTATAAGAAAAAAGATCTTCCGTGGCCTGAGAATTGTCCTGAATGTAGACAAAAGCGCCGTCTGAGCCTTCGAAACGAGCGAAAACTGTACAAAAGGACGTGTGATCAGTGTAAGAAGGAGATCATCAGTACGTATCCTGCGGACAGTAAGTACATCGTTTACTGCCAGGAGTGTTTTTGGAAGCATATTGGGTAGATTTTTGGCCAATTGAGTCGATTTTTATTTTTGGTGTTTTGACCTGTTGACATATTGATTAATTTGGGTTTTTCCTGTAAAATATACTTATGTCTACAGTTGCAACAAAAAACCTGTCAGAAGGAGTATTGATGCTTATAAAAGTGGCTCATGATAATCCGAAGGATGAGCTTGTTTTTGAACAGCTACTTGATACTTTGCATGGGGTGATTGGTGGTCAAAGATTTTCGTTGGAAGTGGTTTCTTTGCATCAGCATATCTATCTATTTGTTTGGTGTAAAAGGGCTCAAGTTCCTACACTTCAGGGCCAGATTTTTGCGTCATATCCGCATGCAGAGATTGAATTTTTGAAAGACTATGTTGATGTTGATCCTAAGGTGAGTGGGATGAAGTTTGCGATAGCGGAATTAGGTCTTAGAAGGAGTGATTTGTATCCTATTAAAATGTATAACGAATTTGAGGGATCGAGTATGGCGGCGATTTTCTCGCTTTTGACTAAGACTCAAGAGAATGAGCAGGGTTGGATGCAGATTATTGTTCAGCCTGCTTCTGGTGAAGGACGTTTTAGCTTGGGGAAGAAGGTTCGTTTGAGTTTTAAATCTTTCTTTAATAAATTTGATGCCAGGAAGCTTTTCCGTACAAAATCGAGGGGGGAGGTTCTTAAAAAGGAAAGGGCGGCGGCTTCGACAAAATTTGGTAAAGATACGTTTAAAACTACTATAAGAATTGGATATTTTTCTCCTGATCAACGGGTTGCGACGAGTAAGCTGAAGGCTCTTGCAAACACATTTTCGATTTTTGATGAGCAGGATTTGAATGCCTTTAAAGTTTCCAGAATTTCGACTGCACCTTCGATTTTGAAAAGTTACAGAGATCGGAAATTTGGTGTTAAGAAATTTATTATGAATATTGAGGAACTTGCTAGTGTGTTCCATTTGCCGAAAGGGGCGAAACACGCTGTTCCGAATCTGGTTTGTACAGTTTCGAAGAAGGCGGAACCGCCTATGGATTTGCCTAAAGAAGGGAATGTCGATCCGAAGACTGTTAGTTTCTTTGCGACGACAAATTTTCATAATCAGTACTTGAAATTTGGAATTACGCGGAAGGACCGAAGGCGGCATCTTTATGTTGTTGGGAAGAGTGGAACCGGAAAAAGTAAACTTTTGGAGCTTTTGATTATTTCCGATATTTTGAATGGTGAGGGTGTGGGGGTGCTCGATCCGCATGGGGATTTGATTGATAATGTTTTGAAATATGTGCCGGAACATCGTATGAAAGATGTGGTTGTGTTTAATCCGGCTGATATGGCTTTCCCGATTGGATTCAATCCGATTGAATCTGTTGAGGAAGAGTATCGTCAGCATGTGGCGATGGGATTTATTGAGATTTTCAAGAAGATGTTTGGGGATAACTGGACGTATCGTCTTGAGCATGTTTTGCGATATACGGTGCTTGCGTTGTTTGATTATCCGAACTCGACTGTGTTTGGGATTTTGAAAATGTTGACGGATAAGAACTATCGTCAGAAAGTTGTTTCACATGTTACCGATACAGTTGTTAAAAACTTCTGGGTCAACGAATTTGCGGCATGGAGTGAGAAATTTGATAATGAGGCGATTGTGCCGGTTTTGAATAAAATTGGGCAGTTTGTGTCGACGGCTGTGGTGAGAAATATTGTGGGACAACCGGAAAATAGGATGGACATGGATGACATTATGAATAATCAGAAAATCTTATTGATGAATGTGTCGAAAGGAACTCTCTCGGAGGAAATTAGTGGAATTATTGGTTCGATGGTGATTACTTCTTTGTATCGTAGTGCGATGAAACGTGCGGCTATGCCGGAGGAGGAGCGTAAAGATTTCTACTTCTATGTGGATGAGTTCCAAAACTTTGCAACACATACTTTTGGTGAGATTTTGTCTGAGGCGCGGAAGTATCGTCTTAATCTTTGTGTGTCTCATCAGCATCTTGGGCAGATTGATGATTATACGAAATCGATGGTGTTTGGAAATATCGGTTCGATGATTTCATTCCGTGTTGGGGCGGATGATGCGTTTAATCTTGAACGTGAATTTACGCCTGTGTTTAAGGCTAATGATATTATTAATCTCGGTGTGCGTGAGTTCTATGTGAAAATGACTATTGATGGAAAACTTCGTGATCCATTCAGTGGATATACTTTGACTATTCCTAAGGTCACTAATGATTTGAGTGACAAAATTATTCAGCAGTCTCGTGAGAAATATGGTAAGCCTCGTGCTGAGGTAGAAAAGATGATCGAGATGATGGACAAAGGTGGGGAAGAGTATGCTGATGAAGAGCAGGTTATGCCTGGTGAGGATAAATTTAGTGCTCCGTTGGTTTAGTGTGGAGTTGAAAATTTTCAATCTCCCCACTAAAAACTTCGGGAACTTAGAGGAAGAGTTGAAGGGTTTTAGTCGCTCGGGTTAGAGCTTACCCTTTTTTACCATTTCGGCTACTTTGTCGTATCCGAGTTTGGGTACGAGGGCGGTAGCTTCGCAGAGGCTGTTATCGTAGAGTTCTTTGATTCGTTTTTTGTCTGCAGTTAGGCCATCAATACAGCGAGTGCGGAAGGTTGTACAAATATTTGTGAGGATTTCGATTGATTGCAAGATGTTGTACATGATTATTGGGCAGTTGCTGTTGAGTTCTAGTTGGCCGTGCATTGCGGCTAAGCGAACGGTTTCGTGGTTTCCGGATACTTGGTAGTGGGCCATTTCGACTGATTCTGGGATTGATGGATTTACTTTGCCTGGCATGATTGATGAACCGGGTTGGACTGTTGGAAGCTTGAGTTCAGCTAGGCCGGCGTTTGGTCCTGAGCCGAGAAATTTGAGATCCATTGCAATCCGGAATAAATTACTGCTGAGTGAAGTCAGTGTGCTTGAAAAGTCTGAGAATGGCATGTAGTTGTTTGCGGCTTCGGTTAGGTTTTGTGCGCTTTTGAGTTTGAGGCCGGTAAGCTTGCTCAAGTTTGCGACAATAGTTTTTTTGAATTTTGGATGGGCGAGTATGCCAGTTCCGACGGCTGTCCCGCCGAGGCTTAGTTCGTAAAGGTCTTCACTTACTTTTTCTATAAGAGTGCGTGAGCGGGTGATTGCACGGCTATATGCGTCGAATTCTTGGCCCAATGGGATTGGGACGGCGTCTTGGAGGTGTGTTCGACCAACTTTTTTGATTGATTTGAATTGTGAGGCTTTGGTTGCTAGTGATTTTTCGAGTTTTTTAGCTTCTGTTAGCAGTGCTGGGAGTTGGAGGAGGATTGCCACTTTTGTTGTTGAGGGGTTTACGTCATTTGATGACTGGCCGAGGTTTACGTGATTATTTGGGTGAATTGGTTTGTTTGTTCCGAGTTTTGCTTTGAGAGAGACGTTTGCGCGGTTAGCGATGATCTCGTTTGCATTCATATTGAAAGGAGTTCCTGCTCCTGCTTGGATTACGTCGAGTCTGAAGTCTGTGTCAAATTTTCCTTCAGCAAATTCCTCTGCCGCTTTTATGATTATTTTGCCTATGCGTGGTTCGAGTTGTTTTAGAGAGGTGTTTGCTTGTGCTGCTGCTGATTTTACGAGGCCTAATGATCGGCGGAAGATTGCGGGGGCTCTCATGTTAGAAATCTGGAAATTCCCCAGTGCTCTTGTTGTGAATATCCCGAAATATGCATCAGCGGGAACTTTGAGTTGTCCGAGAGAATCTTTTTCTGTTCGGGTTTTGCTTGATTTTGCCATGATGGAAGTAATATATTGTCTTTTGTAGACTATTACAAGAATTTATGATTAAAAGACGTGGATTAGGATTGTTTTTGTTGGCTGGTTTAGTGACGGGGGTTGTTTCGGTGGCTTATAATTTGTTTGTTTTCAAGGTTGTGGGGATTTATCCGGATTTTTTGGCTGAGGGTTTTGGGGGATGGATTTTTGTTAAGGATTTTATTTTTGGGTTTGTGATGGCGTGGCTTTTCAGAAGGGCTTGCGTGAATATCAATTACCATATGGGATGGGGGATTTTCTTTTTTATTTTGTATAGTTTGAGTGCGTTTTTGGTGTTTTCTATAGGGGATTTCTTTCTGATGAAGTCGACTAAAGGGCTTTTGGTGCTCCTGACTCTTGACGGGTTTGTGGAAACTTTTGTTTGTACGATTCCGGTGAAGTTGTTGTCGAAGGATTGTTTTCGGTAGGCGGCAGGAAGAAATTTTTTAAGTTGCTCAGGTTCACCACTCCCCGCCTATGGCGGGTCGGGTTCAATTCGCTTTTAATTTTCTTCCTGCCTTTGGGGAGGGGGGGGGTAGAAAAGATACGTATCTTTTTTTTCAGGTTAGAATTAACAGGTTGGAGAAAAGGTACGTATCTTTTCGATCCGTTTCGGGATTGGGACCAGGCTTTCCACTTGCTTTCCTGGCGAAACTTGTTAGAATGTGCGAGCAAATTTTTCTCAAAGTTAAACAAAAAAATATGGCTAAAGTATGCCAAGTCACAGGTAAAAGACCTTCAGCAGGGTGCAATGTGAGTCACTCTCATAGGAAAACAAAACGAAGATTTCTTCCGAATTTGATGAAGAAAAAAGTTTATAATCCTGAAACTGGGAAAGTCGAAAAAATGACTATTTCTGCGAAAGGAATAAAGATTCTCCAGAAGAAAATGAAGTAGATCCTGTTAGTAAATGTACAGGGCGACGTATGTTAGGCCTATTGCTAATAGTAGTTCCACGAATGCCATTACTCCGGTTAGTGCTTCTGATTTAAGCAATGTCTTTTTCATGATGCTGTATGTAAATTCCGGGAACCAGATGTAGCTTATACCTTTGATGAGCATTAGCCAACCGAGGATTGGGACTAACATGAACCATCCTCCTGTGAATTTCCAGTGTACGCTCAGGAATAAGAACGATGAAAGGAGTGTGAAGAGGCCTACTAACCTTATGAGTTCTTCTTTGGAGAAGAATTTCTTCATAGCTTTTTGGAATTTCTTGGTTGAAAGGATTGCTGGAATAAAGAGAATTGCCATTAGAACCGCTAGTGCGATTAGAAGAAATGATGGAGTGATGAACATAGGATGAGGGTTAAGTTCTTTCCAGTAATTGATTGTACTTTGGAGGGGGATTTTTTGCAAGTTTTATGGTATAATGTACTGATGTATTTTGATTTACTACAGCAATTTGGGACTGCTCTAGCGCTTTCTATTTTGATTGGGCTTGAGCGCGAACAGAAGAAAAAACTCATGAAAGATGAGGCGTTTGCGGGGGTGAGGACTTTTTCATTGATTGGGCTTCTTGGTGCGCTTGCGTTTTATTTTTTGAGTACTTCTGTGGTTTTGTTTGGACTTGTTGCTGGGGTTGTGTTCGCCTTGATAGTTGCGTCGTATATTGTTGTGGCTTCGAGGTGTGGACGAATTGGGCTTACTACTGAAATAGCGGCTGTTGTGACTTTTTTGATAGGAGGGCTTTGTGCGAGTGGGCAATATGTTCTTGCGGTTGGATTGACGTTGGTGACGGTGGCGGTTTTATATTTTAAAGTACGGCTTCATAAGTGGGCGAAAAGTTTTAATGAGGAGGAATTGGTATCGACTATAAAGTTTATGATTATTGCGTTTATTGTTTTGCCTCTTCTGCCGAATCAGGGATTTGGACCTTATGAGGTTTTTAATCCTTATGTGATTTGGTTGATGGTGGTTTTTGTTTCGGGGATTTCGTTTGCGAGTTATATTGCGATCAAATTGATTGGTCCGAGGAAGGGGATTGGGGTTACTGGATTTTTGGCTGGGTTGATTTCGAGCACTGCTCTTGCTTTGAGTTTTTCTAAGGAGAGTAAGGAGAATAAATCGATAGTTAATCCGTATGTTTTTGCGGTTGTCGTTGCGAGTACGGCGATGTATTTGAGGGTGCTTTTGGAGATTTTTGTTTTGAATCGCGAGATGCTTCCGATGGCTTTGATCCCGATGCTTTCGATGGCTTTGGTTGGAGTTATTGCTTCTGTTGTTTTTTGGTTTTGGAAGGACAAAAAAGGTGGGAAGAAGCTTGCGAAAAATGACTATAAATTAAAAAGTCCGTTTAGGCTTGCGCCGGCGCTTCAGTTTGGTTTGTTTTTTGCGATTATTTTGTTTGTTTCGAAACTTGGGCAGATTTATTTTGGGGATAGCGGGGTGTATGGGGTGAGTGTGATTTCCGGGTTTGTTGATATGGATGCTATTACTGTTTCGATGGCGAAACTTGGGAATGAAATTGGAATGAAGCAGGCGGTTACGGCGATTGTGCTTGCGAGTTTTTCGAATACTGTGTTTAAGGGTGGAGTTTTCATGTTTTTTGGTGCACGAAAAGCTGGACTCAGAATATTTGTTACTTTTGGCCTTATGATAGTTGCCGGGGTCTTGAGTCTTTTGTTTATTTAACCGTGTTTGTCAGAAGTGCGAGGGAGGCTTGTTTTCCGAAGTCTGATATGAAGGAATTGTCTATTAGTTGTAGTTTGTTGCGGCTGGTTGAGTATAGAGAAATTGAGCCGACCTGTTTTAATTTTACGTAGAGCGGTACGACCAGGCATGAGACGAAATTGTGTTCGGCGGCGAGTTTTGGGCTGTTGTATCCGGGGTGATTTTGTATGTCATTTATGAAGAGTGGCTGTTTGAGTTGGTATGCTTTTTCGTGGATACTTCCTTCAAATTGGACTTTTGATTTGCCCCACCATTCTGGTTGTACTCCGCTAACTGCCTTGAGTTGTAGTGTCTTGTTTTTCTCGTTGTATATTCTCAGTGTCGCTCCGTTTGCTTTGGTTAGCATGATTGCGGCGTTGACTATGTAGTTTTCAACGTTTGGGAATTGGTCTTCGCTGATTGCTATGTTGAGTGTTTCCAGAAGATAGTCTAGTTGGCGTCTTTGTTTTCCCAGTTCCATGTATGCGTTTTGCATTGATTCGAATCTTGTCTGGAGTTCTTTTTCGGCTTTTTTCTGATAGGTTATGTCTCTGTAGATTACTCCGAAGCCGATGAATCGGTCCTTTTCATCTGTTAATTTTGTGACTGAAAGGGATACATCTACTTCTTTTTCATCCTTTTTGATCCGTACTGTTTCGAAATTTTTCAGGAATCCTTTTTCGAGGGTCATTTTTACTACTTGTTCGAGTTCTCCTTGTTTTAGTTTATCGGGGGAAAGTAACATTTTTATGTTTTGGCCGACAGCTTCTTCTTTTTTGTAACTAAACATTCGTTCTGCACCTCTATTCCAGGTTTTTATTACTAAATTTCTGTCCAAGTTAACTATTGCTTCGATTGAATTTTCCAGTACGTGGGCGAGGAATCTTTGGGTTTTTATAATTGCTTCTTGTTTTTTCTGTTCTTCTTTTTCTTTGATTAATGTTAAGTCTGTGAAGATTCCTGCTGTTCCTCCTCCTGGCATGGGAGTTCCTGAACAGAGTACGGAGAGTCTAGATCCATCTGGTCTGACCATGGTTAATTCGTATTGAGAACTTTCTCCTATATCTCTTTGTTCATGGTTTTTGTTGATTTCTTCGGTGCATTCTTTTTCGTAAAAGGCGTAGCAATCTTTTTTTAGACATTCTTCTTTGCTCAATCCACACATTTCTACGAATTTGGGATTCACGTAAGTTGTCATGTGGTTTTCGCCTCCTACCCAGATTCCCTCGTTCATTGTTTCGAGGATGATTCTGAATCTTTCTTCAGATGTTTTGAGATCTTCGTGGAGTTTTGAGTTACTTAAGAATACTCCTGTCGATCGACCTATTGCTTCGAGGATTTTTATGGTTGCTTTGTTGAATTTTTGGGGAGAGTCGAATTCAAGGTTTATACAGCCGATTACGGTTTTTTTGTAGAAGATTGGGACGCATATTTCTGATTTTGTTATTTCTCTGTATTTGTAGTAGTTCGGGTTTTGGCTTACATCTTCGACGGCGATTGATTTTTTTGTCTTTATAACCTGGTTAGTTATTCCATGAGGCTCCATAATTTCCTCTTCTATCTTTCCTGATTTGGTGAATTGGTATGCCGCGTGCTCTTCGGGGTTTTTGTATTTGACCAAAATGAAGTCTACATACAAGCATGTAAACATGTCCTCCACTATATCTTTTATACCTGTGAGGATATCTTTTATTTCCGGTGGTTCGGATAATTTTGCATATCTTGGGTCGAGACGTGGATTCTCAATGGGCGGCGTTTTTTGATCGTCTTTTTTTACCATTTTGATGGATATGTTATCTGAAGAGGCCTAAGTCTAGCAAAAAAGGGTTGTGTAAGTCAAAAGATCATTTTGGAATAGATTGATTTCTGTTTACAGCTAATGTTGAAAAAGGGTATAAAGGTGTTGACAAATAAGGCGTTATGCTAGATAATTCGTTCCCTCGGGCAAATTAGGTGTAATAAACCATATTATAATGGGTGGAGATCCACCAAATAATGACGTACCGGATCCTGTTGATGAGGGATCGCACGATGATGTTTCTGCACAAGAACCATCTTTTGATTGTGACAGGGTTGGAACAGTTGCTGATAAGAAGGTTCAGAGAGTTATACGTGCTACTGAGCATGTTAGAAAAACTACCTATGTGGAATTGGTTGAGATTGCTTATGGTTGTCCGGAAAATTGTGCTGCCTGTGGAGCTTATAGTGGGGAGGAGGACAGTATCAAGCTGAGAGAGTTACCTCCTGATCAAATTAGAGCGAATATAACAAGGGTGATAGCAGGGACTGGGCTCAGGGTGGCAGACCTTATGAGAGGATTTATTACTACGGGTATTGATATTGAGCCTTTGCATTTAGATAATTTTACTGATTTTGCGAAGATGGTACCTGAAGAAACTGGGGGAAAATCCAGGGCTGTTTGTATCAGTCATGGGCTTAGGTGTATTAACAGGAAGGGAACTTGGCAGCCTAGTGGGGCTATGAAGAGGCGTTTGGATGAAGTTGCGGATCTCATGATTTCTGATGTACTTCCGCTTTTTGTTTTGTCTTGTGATATACAAAGAAATTCGGCGATGATGGGTGTTCCCACTGAGCTAGTAAAAAGAAAAAATGAATTAGAAACTAAAATAAATTCTTTGAAAAGTGTTTTGGAAGGATATGGGGATGATATTCTCGATAGAGATAATGAGGTTCAGGCGGGAGACAACTCTATAAGTGAGGAGCTGATGGAGGAGTTCATCGGGTGTACTAGGGAAATAGCTGATTTAGAAGAGGAATGTTGGGGATATGTGGTCGAGGCCAATGCGCAGTCTTATGCTGAAACGTTGATTGGTTTGGAGAAGCCTATTAAGGCCAGAAAGAGGGTCACGGTTTCTTTGCAAGGGGATGACAAGGAAAAGAGTCCTGTATATATAGGCAAGGTTATGATGATGTGGCAGAGAGCTTGTGAAATTCTTGAGGAAAAAGGATATGGGCATTTGCTGAATGATATACATATTGAAGATGAGGGGCGCTTTTATGTTAATCTTGGGAGGGCGGAGACTGTTTTGGGAGGACTTGATCCATCTCGTCATTGTCCGGTTGTCCCAGATGAAGAATTTTTGAAAAAGGTCCTATGGAAGGAGCCGTATCGTACAAATAGGGCTATTGTTGATATTAACGGAAGAGTTTTGTTCCAGGTTTATAGAGCACGCAGGACGTACGATGACACCATTGAGGGACAATGGAAGCAGCTTGATTTAGATGGAAAGGCGCCGATTGATGATGATCTTGATATTCGTGTTAAGGAACTCACAAGATAATGCTTTATGGACTCTGTGCTTGACACCTATGCTACAATCTAGCCATGGGAAATTTTTATTATGCATTGTTGGCTTCGGGGGTGGTGAGTTTGATCGCATTTGTTGGAGTTGTGACTTTTGCTTTTAAGGATAGGGTTCTTGAGAAGATTTTATTTGGGTTGGTGGGGTTTGCGGCTGGCGGGCTTATGGGAGGAGCTTTCTTCCATCTTTTGCCGGAGGCTTTGGAGGTGGTGATGCATGGGGATTCTGGGTATGGGATTGTTGATATTTTTGTTTTTGTTGTGGTGGGGTTTGCATTGTTTTTTGTGTTGGAGAGGCTGATTCATTGGAGACATTGTCACCATAATGGTGAGTGTAAGGTCCATTCTTTTGCTTATATGAATTTGGTTGGAGATAGTGTTCATAATTTTATCGATGGAGTTGTTATTGCGGCGGCGTTTATGGTTGATGTGAGACTTGGGGTTATCACTACTTTGTCGATCGTTCTTCATGAGATTCCGCAGGAGATTGGGGATTTTGGAGTTCTTGTTTATGCTGGGATTAGTAAGGTTCGTGCGCTTTTTTATAATTTTTTGACGGCTTTGACTGCTGTTGCCGGGGTTGTTGTGGGATGGTTTATTGTTGGGGAGGTGGCGGGATTTTCGGCGGTTCTACTTCCGTTTGCGGCTGGTGGATTTATTTATATTGCGGCCTCGGATTTGGTGCCTGAGTTGCATAAAGAAGAAAAATTAGGGAAGGCTCTTCTGGCGTTTATGTTTTTTGTGATTGGACTTATTTTTATGTGGGGATTGGCTCAGATTGGTGGGCATGCACATTAGAAGAAGAAAAAAATGAGGAATATAATTACAATTCTGAATTGTTTAACATGTTAAACAATCCAGTTTTCTGTCATCATGATGACAGAAAAGGTAATTAAATATTCCCATTTTTTTTCTTCTTCCAATGTTGAAAAGGGGAAATGAAGGTTGGTTATGGGAAAGCGCTCATTAATTTGGCCAGGAAAGAAAGAGGTGGGCTAGTTGAAAAGTTTGAGTTTTTTTGAGTTGGGTGTTAATTTTCTCGAAAAGGGAATTTAACCTCAAATCTATGTCCAATAGCGAACGTCCAGTTTTTCTTCTGAAGAAGATGTTTTTTGATGAGGTTGAAAAGTTGAAAGGAGAGTCTGATGGGAAGGTGAAGGGATTGGTGAGTTGTCATGCGCATCTTGATCGTGCTTATACGGTTGATGAAGAGAATTGGGCTCAGTCGATGGCTTTGATGGAAGAAAAATGGAAGTTGGTTGATGCTATTCGCAAAGAAAATGCGGCGAATCCGGAAGGGATGAAGGCTCGAGTTCGTGGGGTTTTGGATATGATGATTGAGCAGGGGGTTGCGGTTTTTCATACACATGTTGATGCGGATTTGAATACTGAGCTTTCTGTAGTGAAGGCGATGGTTGAGTTGCGTGATGAATATGCGGATCGTCTTGTTTTGAGATTGGCGGCGCATCCGACTCAGGGATTTTTGAATGCTGAGAGAGATGGGTTCAATGCGCGGAAGATTGAGATTTATGAGGAGGCTTGTTCGTTGTGTGATTCGGCCGGAGGGCTTCCTTCTGCGGACCGTGCTCATTCTGGAGGAGATGGGGATTTGAAGCATATGGATTTGATTTTTGGGATTGCGAAAAATTTGGGAAAGGATTTGGAGGTTCATATTGATCAGGAAAATAATCCTTTGGAGCGTGATACTGAGAAATTGATAGCAAAAACCCGTGAGCATGGATGGGAAGGGCGTGTTAATTTTTTGCATTGTATTTCTGTTGCGGCACAGCCGCGTGAGACTCGTGCTGAGATTATCTCTGGGCTTGTCGACGTTGGGGCGAATGTGATTGTTTGTCCGACTGCGGCTATCGCTATGAAACAACATGATGACAAAATGGCTCCTCTTCACAATTCTATTGCTCCTGTACCTGAAATGATTGAGGCGGGAGTAAATGTTTGTATTGGACTTGATAATATTAGTGATATTTATGAGCCGGATATTTCCGGAGATGTGTGGGATGAGGTTCGAACTTTGTCTTCTGCGTGCAGGTATTATCGGCCGCAGGAGCTTGCTGAGATTACTACGATTAATGGATATAAAACCTTTAAACTAATTTAGTATGTCTAAAACTGTTAAAAGAAAACTTTGGCACAAAAAAGATGTGGTCGAAATGGATCATATGGTTGAGGAGTATAATGCCGGGAAGGATCTTCAGTATGATCAGAAGTTGGTGGGGTATGATGTGGATGGATCGGTTGCGTATGCGAAGATGCTTCATAAGGATGGGATTTTGTCAGATGAGGAATTGGGGGATCTTGAAAAGGGTCTCGCTCAGATTCGTGATCTTTGGGAGAAGGGGGAGTTTGAGGTTAAGTTGGAGGATGAGGATTGTCACACTGCGATTGAGGCATATTTGGTTGCGAATTATGGAGATGTTGGGAAAAAGATTCACACGGCGCGTTCGAGAAATGATCAGGTTATTGTGACTGAAAGGTTATATATTCGATCGAAGTTGGACCAGATTCGTGAGTTTGCTATTAAGGCCGCTCTCGGGTTTGCTAAGTCAGCTAAAAAGCATGAATTTGTGCCGATGCCTGGATATACACATACTCAGAAGGCGATGCCGACTACTGTGGGGATGTGGCTCGGAAGTTTTGCTGAGGGATTGGTGGATGATATTAAATTTCTTGATACTGTTGCGCAGTTGAATAATCAAAATCCTCTTGGAACTGGTGCCGGATATGGGACTCCTTTTGGGTTTGATCGGGATTATCTTTCGGAGCTTCTTGGTTTTGAGAAAACACAGAGTAATTCGATCTATTGTCACAATTCGCGTGCAAAGAATCATGCAATGGTTCTCGATGCGTGCGTGCATTTGATGATGACTTTAAATAAGTTTGCAACAGATTCGATTTTGTTCAGTTCAGGACAGTATTTGTTTTTTGAATTTGGAGATAACATTGCGACTGGTTCGTCGATTATGCCGCAGAAGAGGAATCTTGATGTGGCTGAGTTGTTGAGGGCACGTGGGGCGACTGTTGTGGCTTGTAGGCAGGAGATTTTGATGAATTATATGAACAAGATGTCCGGGTATCACCGGGATGGACAGGAGCTGAAGAGGCCATATTTCCTTGGTTTGCAATTCACTCAGGATTCGTTGGAGGTTGCGTCTATTATTTCCGAAAATATAACTCCAAATGAAGATCATCTCTATGAGGCCATGACTCCTGAACTTTTTGCGACCCATAAGGCTTTTGCTCTTGTTAAAGAAGGGATGCCTTTCCGTGATGCGTACTTTGAAGTGGGAAATAATTTGGGGGATTTGAAAGTGGATCGGGAGGAGATTGTTGAGATGTTGAAAGAATCGAAGCATAAAGGTGGTGCTGGGAATTTGGGACTTGAAGGGTTGATTGAGGAAATTGGAGGATTGTAGTAGAATTGGATTGAATGTAACCTCGTTCAATGGCGCGAACTACTAAACCTAAACCACCGAGTCAGCAGAATATTCCCGCTTTCCAGAGGAAGCGGAGTTTGTCTGCGAAAGCTCGTAAGAAACGGAAGCCTGCGACGGCTCTTGAGCGAAAAGAGGCAGGGGTTCCTGTCATTAAACCTCCTCGCCGGAGGCGGACTACGACCAGGCGTAGTACTGTTACGAGTAGCTCGAGTGCTTCAAGTAGCTCGAGCACTTCGAGTATGAGTGATGTTTATGAGCGTCGGGAGAGGTTGAAGGCGCGGCTTGCCGCGCGAGATGGAGCTTCTCATGGTTCCGTGGGTGGGGGATTTAGTTCTTTGAGCAGGGTTGAAGAGCAGATTTCTGGTGGGGGTGGGGGTTTTTCTGCGCCGATGTTGGAACCTGATGATGGGTATGAGCCCGTGGTGTATGGATCTGCGAGCAGTCCGGAATCTGGTGTTCGTGAGATGAGAGCTTGTGGTGTTGTTGAACTTTTTTTCGACAAGATAGATGTGGTTGCAATCAAACTTAACGGATCTATTCGGGTGGGGGATAAGCTTGTGTATGAAACGCAGGATGGGCTTTTTGAACAGGAAGTTGAATCGATACAGATTGATCGTGAGGAGGTGATGACTGCATATACCGGGGATGATGTTGGGATAAGGGTTCAGATGGCTCCAAAAAAGGGAGGGAATGTTTATAAAGTAATTTAATTAACGGATTATAAATGATAAAAAAAGCATATTTGAAAGGACTTGGATTTGGACTGACTTCGGGGATTATTACGACGTTGGGGATGATGGTTGGATTAAGTGCTGGTACGCATTCCAGGATTGCTGTTATTGGAGGGATTTTGGTGATTGCGGTGGGAGATGCGTTGTCTGATGCGATGGGAGTCCATATTTCTGAGGAGGCAGTGGCTGATGGGTATGGGAAGGCGGATATTTGGCGTGCGACTCTTTCGACTTTGGTTTTTAAGTTTATTTTTGCGTCAATATTTGTTGTTCCAGTTTTGTTGTTGTCGCTTGAAGTTGCGATTTTGGTGAGTATTGTAATTGGACTTGTTTTGATCAGTATTTTTAGTTTTGTTTTTGCTTTGCATCAGAAGGTGAAGCCTATTCATGTTGTTGCTGAGCATGTGGTTATTACGCTTTTAGTGATTATGCTTACACATTTTGTTGGGGTGTTTGTTAATACGTATTTCAATGTTTAGTGGTTTTCTTGTATAATTCTTTTTGATGAAAAGTATTTATTTAGACAATGGAGCTAGTACGATGGTTGATCCGAAAGTTGTTAAGGCGATGATGCCTTATTTTTCTGAAGTTTATGGGAATGCGAGCTCAACTCATGAAGTTGGGGCGAAGGCGAAGAGAGCTTTGGCTGATGTGCGTGAAGTTGTTGCAAAATCGATTGATGCTCGTCGTGAGGAGATCATTTTTACTTCTGGTGGAACTGAGTCGAACAATCTTGTTCTGAAGGGGCTTGCTTTTCAGCAGAAAGTTGCGAAAACTGGGAAGAATCATATTATTACTACTAAGATTGAACATAGTTGTGTTTTGCATTCTTGTGAATGGCTCGAGGGGCAGGGGTTTGATGTGACTTATCTTGATGTTGATGGGGATGGATTTGTAAGAGCTTCTGATTTGGAGAAGGCTTTGAGGCCTGAGACTTTTTTGGTAAGTGTGATCCATGGAAATAATGAGATTGGGACTGTGCAGGATCTTTCTGCTCTGGGTGATGTGTGTAAGAAGGCTGGAGTTTTATTTCATACTGATGGGTGTCAGAGTTATACGAAAGTTCCGTTGAGTATGAAGAAGCTCTCAATTGGTCTCATGACGTTGAATTCGCATAAGATTCATGGGCCGAAAGGTGTTGGTGCTTTGTACGTGAAGTCAGGCGTAAAATTGGTGCCTGTTATGCACGGAGGTGGGCATGAAGGAGGTTTGCGTGGTGGAACAGAGAATATCCCCGGGCTTGTTGGATTTGCGGAGGCTGTGAAGCTTGGATTGAAGGGTAAACATGTGAAGGAGATGGTTAAGATGCGTGATTATTTTATTCGTGAGGTTTTGAGCAGGATTGAAGGGGTAAAGTTGAATGGACCCCTTGATGAAGGGAGTGGAGAAAAGAGACTTTGTAACAATATGAACTTTGCGTTTCCCGTTAATGCGGAGATGCTTGGAGATTATTTGAATATGGCTGGGGTTTGTACTTCAAAAGGATCGGCTTGTAGTGCGAATGAAGGAGATGAAGTTAGTCATGTTTTGAAGGCTCTTGGTCGAACAGATAAAGAGGCTGGGAATTCGATTCGGTTTACGATTAGTAGGTTCACGACTCAGAAAGAACTTGATGAGTCGTTGAAGATCCTCATAAAAAGTGTTGAGAAAGTGGGGAAATCGAGGTTTGCTTGAGTCCTGACTGGCGATGAGACTATTGTCCCAATGCCGCCGCGAGGTCTCTTTCGTGTTCTTCTTCCATAATGAGAATGTCTTCGAGTATGCGGGCAAGACCGAATTCTCCGAGGTCGCGAGCTTGTCCGATACGTTCTTTGTATCTACGTACTGCGTCTTTTTCGCCGGCGAGGTCTTGAGCGAGCATTTCTTTGCTTGAATCTGAGACGCGACGTTCAGCGACTTCTACAGTGGGGTCTCCACCGAGATATGCGATTTGCTCTGCGAGCTGGAGGGCGTGGCCGATTTCTTCGTTGGCATGAACGACAAGTTCTGCCTGAATATTTTGGAATTCTGCTCCTGTTACTTTTGCGGCGTGCTGAATGTATTGTACGGCCGCTCCGTACTCAAGAGTTAGATCTTTATTCAAAAGATCAATAAGTTCTTCTTTTGTCATTTTTGACTTAAGTTAAATTATAACGCGTTTATTAGTTGCAACTGCCACCACAGCATCCGCCGCCGTCTTTTTTGCAAGAGCAGTCGCATTCGCAACCACTGCAAGCCATATCGCAGTCACAATGGCAGCTGTCACACATTTTGCATGTATCTGCTTTACATGTTCCTCCCATAGTTTTTGGGGTTAAATAAATATTTTTTTATGATTCCCAGAGCCCGTGCAAATTGCAGAAGGCAATGGCTTTGTATTCAGATTTATAAGGGATTCCTTCAAACACAGCTTCTGGCTTTTCTCCAGGTTTGAGGTCTGCTTTTTTCAACACTTTATCACCTTCGTGGAGTTCAATCCATACGATGTTGTGTTCTTCAGTCATTGGGTGTTCGACGGCTCCGACGATGATGCGAGTCACTCCTTCGTCTCCACTGACAACAGGGACGTGTTTTTCTTGGGCTTCGCCGCCGGTTTGTTCTTCGCCCATTTGGTGGATTTCATCACATTCTTCCTTTCCCACTCCGCAGATTGGGCATTTCCAGTCGTCGGGAAGGTCGTTGAAGTCAATGTTGTTGTTTGTTGCCGGATTGTACAGGTAGGCGCAGACGCGGCATCGGTAAGTTTTCATAGTTGATTGGTTATTTACATTTGTTACAAAGACTGATTATTTCTATTTCGCTTTGTTCAGAGGAGAATCCGCATTTTGCTAATTTTTTTGGTTCGACTTTTATACAGCAACAGCCGTCTATATCCTTTATTATTCCACATTTTTTACAGATCAGGTGGTAGTGGGGTTCCGGGTAGCCGTCGTAGCGGGTTTTTTGGTCTTTTCCTTTAAAGCGTAGTCTAATGATTTGTTTGTTCTTCTCGAGGAAATCAAGGTTTCTGTATACGGTTGCAAGACTTATTTTGGGGAGTCTTGGTTTTACGGTTTTGTAAATATCTTCGGCTGTTGGGTGAGTGCGCAGTTTTCTGATCTCTTCCAGGATTATTTTGCGCTGTTGAGTCAAGCGAGGTTTCCATTCACAATTGCATTTGCAATTTGTCATTGTTTCTGGTAATTTGCTTATTGAGAATCATTTGCAATAAGAATATATCATGCACTATGATTCGGATGCAAGAGTTTTTTAAAATTAACTAAAAATTATGTTTCAATACATTGCGGATCTGATTGTTTATGGGTGGATCGGCATGGTTGAAGGTGAAAAATTGACCAATGCTGTGTATTTTTTTGTTTATGATGTGATGAAGATTTTGGTGCTGATTTTTGTGGTGGTCAGTGTGATTGCTTTTGTTAGGACTTTTGTTGATGCTGGACGATTGAAAAAAACGATGGAGAAATCGCGGTTTGGGCTGGGGAATTTTGCGGCATCGATTTTTGGGGCGGTGACGCCTTTTTGTTCGTGTTCGTCGATACCGATTTTTATTGGATTCTTGAAGGCGAGGATGCCTCTTGGTATTGCATTTTCGTTTTTGATTACGTCTCCGTTGGTGAATGAAGTTGCGTTTGTGATTATGGGAGGATTATTTGGTTGGAAGTTGGCGGCTATGTATGCGTTAGCGGGGATTTTGCTTGGTGTTTTGGGAGGGCTTTTGATTGGGGCTTTGGGGATGGATAAGGAAATTATTTTAGATAAAGTAAAGGGAAGAGATTTGCATTCTATGGTGTTTAAGAAATTTTCAAATCGTTTGAAGTATGCGGCTAGTGAAGGGTGGAAGACTTTTAAGAAACTGGCTCCGTATGTGCTTGGAGGAATTGCTATTGGGGCGGGACTACATGGATATGTGCCGCAGGAGGTTTTTATGAATTATGTTGGGAAGTTTGATATTTTGGCGGTGCCTGTTGCGGTTTTGATAGGGGTGCCGGTCTATGCGGGGTGTTCGACGGTGGCTCCTATAATTTTTTCTATTACTGCTGGGGGTGTGCCGCTAGGGACATCTCTTGCTTTGATGATGTCTGTGGCTGGGCTTTCTCTGCCCGAGGCTATGATTTTGAAAAGAGTGATGTCGTTCAAGCTTCTTGGTGTGTTCTTCGGGATGGTTGCTGTTGGGATTATGCTTGTGGGGTGGGGTTTTAATTTGTTTGTTATTTAAATTTATAATTATGATTTTATCTGATGGGACTTTAAAAAGAATGATTGGAAATGGAGAATTGAAAGTTGAGCCCTTGGCTGAGCATTCGATTCAGCCTGCGTCTGTTGATTGCAGATTAGGGACTCATTATTTGGTTATTGAAGATAAAAGTATGGATGTGATGACGATGGATAAGGAGCCTGAATATAGAGAGATTGAGAGCGATGAGATAACTATTCCTCCTCATTCGTTTTTGCTTGCGACCACTATGGAATACGTGAAACTTCCCTCAAATTTGACTGCTTTTGTTGAGGGGCGCAGCTCGATTGGGCGGATGGGACTTTTTATTCAGAATGCCGGATGGGTTGATCCGGGGTTTGAAGGTAGGATTACTCTTGAACTTTACAATGCTAATTCACTTCCTATTAAATTGAAGGCTGGGAGGAGAGTTTGTCAGTTGGTTTTTTGCAAGATGGATGAAAAAGCTGATAAACCCTATAACGGGAAGTATCAGGGGCAGGAAAAGTCTGTCGGAAGTAGAGTTTGGAAGGATGAGGGGTAGGGGATTATTCATTTCCTGCTAGCCATCTTTCTAATTCTCGTTCTTCTTTTCTTCGTTGTTCGAGGGTTTTGTGTTCTTTGTAATATTCCAGGTTTGCTGGGGCTAGGTATGCTGGTGTATGTGATGATCCGTTAGATGGTTTGACTATTGTTTGGGCTGGTTTTGGTTTGAGGATTTTTACCCAGTATTCGTATACTTTTGTTCCTGGATCGAGAAAGATTAATTCTAGGCCATGGAGATGTTGGTATTGTTTGGCAATTGCTGATGGGGTTGTTTCGTCGTCTTTTGTTGGGTTGTAGCGATGGACTTCAGGGTCATTTTCGTCTATGGGTTCGTTTGTTGGTGTAAAAATATATCTTGTTGCGGTTCTTAGTGTGTCTTTCCATTCATCTTGTCTTTCTCGTCTTCTTGATTTCATTGCTTGTTCTTCTGTTTTTCTTGAGGTTAAGACTTCTTTGGCTTTTTCTGTATCGAGGGATATGAATCTTAGGCCTGGTTGTAATTCTGCTAATTGTGCTCCAAAATCTTGTTCTTCTAACCATTTTGCAGTTTCTTCAACTTGTTCTTCTGTGTATGGCACTTCTGGTCGGAGTTTTCGATTGATGTATTCGATGGGAATAGCTAGGCTTGAGTTTGTTTTTTTTGCGTGGATGCTGAGGAGTCGTATTCTCATTTCTTCTACTCCTCCGATTGGAGGGTTGTGTGGTTGCATTAATTCTATGAATAAATCTGCGTCGAATGAGTGATTGTTTGGTAGGTTGGCTGGTTTTGTTTTTTGTTCTGCGGATTCAGCCTCTTTTATGAGTTCTCTTGCTCTTTCTAATTTGTCTTGGGCTTTTTCCAAGGCTTTTGGTACTTTTGTTTTCAACCAGTATTCTAGTTTCAATTCTGTTTCTCCAAGCTCTTTGATGATTTGGTGGATCCCTGTTATTAGGGCTTCTGCTATCATTAGTGGTCTTTGTGCGGGGTGAAGAGGAGTGTATGTTGCTCTTTGTTTGCTGATTTCTGCTAGTATAGTTCTGGTTTCTGATGTCATTTGTGCGAAAATTGTATTAGCGTAGCTTTCTCGGGTCAGTGTGGGGTAGAAAACTGCTTTGTCGCAGTCGACAAATCCTAGTCCTGGGATTATTTTGTGTGATTGTCTCCTAAGTTCATTAAATCCAAAGTGTTTTCCGATTTCTTCCGCTAGTTCGAGTTTTATTCTTGTAACTGGAGCCGCGAGGTCTTTGTCAGCGTAGTCTGCCCATTTTTCCAATACTAATTCTCGTGCTGGAGACAGTTCTCGAGTTTTTTGTCTTTTTGCTTTTTGTAGTAGTATGTCGAATAGATCTCTTTCGAAATCTATACCATCTTCTATAGGTAATGGGTTTACATCTACGTGGGTGTAGTTTATTGGGCATTCAGTCCCGCATTGTGCGTGGATTTTTACTATCTTTCGTCTAAATATTCGTAGGCTTTTTTGGATTTGTGCCTTTAATTTTTCGATTTGGTTGGATGCTTCTTGTTCGATTTTTGCCCATTCGGTCATTTCGGATTCTTGGATTTTTGCGGCTGTTACTTCTATTATTTTTTGAGCCGTCTCTATCTTGCCTGTACATGTTCTTTTTGATTCTGACCAATGTTTTACGTATCTGGGGGTGGTGGTTGCCGCTTGGTCGATTTTGTCGATTCTTCTGGCGTTTTCTTCCAATGATCTGTTTTGGAGTTTGGCCCAATCTTCTGCGTATGCTTCTCTGGAACAAGTTAAGTGGTATGTGCTTTCGTTTTCCGGGGTTTCCATTCTGACTCCGGGAAAATATGTTTCAAGCCAGTATTTGAAGAGTTGCCATTTTTTATCCGGGTATTTTCTTTTGTCTAGTTTTAGTCTTAGGTATGTGGTCGATATTGATGTTCTTTGTTCAGTTGCTGTTCCCAGTGTTTGAAGAGCTTGCTTGTTAAATTCTTTTTGATCACCTTCTACTCCGGGGATGTTTTCTATTAGAAATTCAAATAAATCTTTGTCGAAATTAATTTCTCCTTCGATTGGAACCGGATTCATTGGGAGTTTTTTTGATGAGATGGGGCATTCTGCGCCATTTTGAATGTATACTCCGGCTGTTTTATCTCTGAATGTTGAAAGACTGTCGTTGATTAATCTTTCTTGGTTTGCTAGTGCTTTTTCTGCAGGCGATAAGATTTTATCCCATTTTTCTGTTGGAGTTTCTGCTAGTTTTTGTTTTGTTTCCATTGTTGCTTGATGCATTTCTTCTATTCTTGCTGAATGTCTTCGTTTTGCTTTCGGCCAGTTTTCTACATGTCCTGGCGCTTCTTGGACTATTTGATCCAAATCGTTTGCGGCACTTTCTAATTTTGCTATTTTGTCTTCTTGTCTGGCTTCCCATTCGTCGATGTATGTTTCTCTTGTGCATGTGATGTAAAAGGATTCGTCCCTGTGTTTATTGGAGACTATTCCTGGATGGTATTTTTTTGTTGCGTCTCTTGCTCTTGAGAGGTCGAAGGGCAGTCGTTCTCTTTGGACCACTGTCCCTAGAATTACTGAACTTACTGCTTGTTTTTTTCTTGCGTACTTTGCGTATAGTTTCCAGATGTCTGTGTATGTTGGAACCAAAACTCCTTCTGTTTCCCTCATTACTCTTTGAAAGATTTCTTCATCAAATTCAGGTGTGTCTGCGGGGACCGGGACTGGCCATACTGCGGCTTGTTTCTTGTATGTTATTGGGGAGTTGTAGTATTCGGGGGTGGGGGTTAGAAGGAAATTATCGTTTGGTAGTTTTGTTATTGTGAACCCGAGTATTGAAGGGTATTTGTCTTGGGTTGTTCTTGAGTTTAAGTTTCGTACTCTTCTGAATACTCCGTGGACATGTTCTGTTCCGATATTTTTGTCTTCAAGCTCTACTGCTATTCTGTATGGGTTTGTTTGTTCGTCTTTTAGTGCTTTTTCTACCATGAGTTTCAGGATTTTTTGTTGTCTCTCTTTATCTAGTCTTGTGTCTCCTGCGGAGAGGTGTCTTTGGCCGTCTTGTACTCTGCGCCTGAATTCGGCTTCCGTGAGAGTTGGGATTTCTTCTTCTTGGCTTGCGTGTTGGTCGATTTCTTCCAGAATTCTTTGGAGATTTTCTTTGTCTTCTGGTAGAACGATTTGGCGTGTTTTCCCTGGGCCGGATATGATTTTGAAGCCGTATTCTTCTTCTGAGCGGTTTCGGATGCTTCTTATGCATAGGTCGAAGTTTCTTGTGTCTGTTGGGTTTTTTGATTTGAGTTTGCAGTATTCTGGGGTGATGCTTGCTCCTCCTTTTACTTTGAGAGAGTCGAGGAAGCAATCTATTGCTATTGGGGTTAGAGAGTCCTTTTTTTCTCGGACTTTGTTGTTTCTGGCATGAGTTAGTATTTTGATTAGGAGCTGGCGGTCTTCTTCGCTGATTGCCCTTATTGGTGGAAGTAGTTCAGGGTCTTTATCCAAGTCTTCTTCTCTTTTTTTGATGTCTAGTGAGTAGCCTTTTTGAGTGCCCCTGTCTGGAGAATTTTCTTGTGTGATTGTTAATTCAGTTTGTGGGCTTGCATTGAGGCTTTCGCGTAGCTTGTTGATTTTTCTGCTTGCTCTTCTCCCCATTTTTTGTGGATCAAGGCCCATTATTTCTGCTATTTTTTCTCTCGTTATTCTTTTCCCTTGTTGGGTTGCTTCACAGAGGACTTTTATTATTTGTAGGTTTTCTTTTGAGAGCGATTCTCTGGATTTCCTTTTGTGTCTTAGAAGTTTGTTGACTTCTTTTTGTATCTTGCTCATCCTCTCTGGTGGGGGGAGCAATGATGGGTCGATGTAAAATTCGTTTTGAGCTGGATAGATTTCGGTATCTTTTGCTAATTGATATGCTAATCTGTCGCGGATGTTTTCTATTTCTGTCGTGAGGGTTCTCAAGGCTTGTTCTGGATCATCTTCGGTTGCTTCGGCTGGTGGGCGGTAGTCTTCTTCTAATCCTATGTAGTTTGTTGCTGTTCTTCCAATACTCCCGAATCTTAGAGGCGATTGGGTTCTTTCTCTTTGATGATCGAATCCGTTTTTCAGGGTAACTCTTGTCCAGTATTTGGGGTCATCTGGAGTTAATGATTCGGGGAATTTTTCAACTGCTTCATCGGGGCGACAGGATCTGTCTTGAAAAGTTGAAAGTGTTATTTCTGAAAGTGCAAGTCTGTGGCTTCTTGTGAGGTAGAGAGGATCTCTTAACTGGTCTGTGAAAGTTGATGCAACAACAATTTTGTCATGCATTGATTGTCTGACGTTATCGGGAAGAGGGAGCCCGCGGTCAGGTTGTTCGTCTATAGCTAAAGCTGTTGCTTCAGGTGGGGGAGGCATATTTAATTAACCTTGTGTTAAAGGAAGGTATTATAACTAAAACACCAGATTAGTCAAGGATGCAGGGCTAAAAAGACCCCAGTTTTTTTCTGGGTAACCTGTAAAAAGAGCTAGTAAAAGTGCAAAAAAGGTGATTGAATTTTGAAGAACACCCAAAACCTAACCACCCTTTTGCATGTACAAATATATACAAGATTTCATCAGAAACAATAGCAGATCTATTTTTTCAGATTGTACTGTTCCTCAAAAGAAGGCCGTATCAGAAATCGTCCGTGGACTTTTCATAGCCGGTACACCCATTCTTCGCCACTTAGTGCAATCTGAAAAGAAAACAGCTAAGAAACAGGCAGAAAAGTATTCTCATCATCTCGGAAATATAAATCTGAAAGAGAAAGTAGAAGCTTTTTCACTGAAAAAAGTAAAAAATGAAGTGAAAAAAGATACCATCATTGCCTATGACCTAACAGATATAAACAAAGAATTCTCCAAGAAAATGGAAAAGCTTTCTGTTGTTTTTGACGGAAGTCGTAGAGATATGGTAGACGGCTTCCTGCTCCACGGCGTGGGTGTAAACGGTATGCTTCTAAAACTCCAAGTCCACGAACATGAAACAAAAACCCTCAACCAAGTAAGACTCAATATCGTAAAAGAACTGGCAGAAAGCTTTGGCGGTAATGGCATCTGGGCCTTCGACAGAGGTAATGATGGTAAGCTGTTTTTCAAGGATTTGCGTCAAAAATTGAAAGTGCAGTTTGTCGCTAGACTAAGGGTAAATCGTACTGTCGTGATGAAAAAAACCGGGGCCATGGAAAAGCTGGAAAATGTGTCCGTAGGTCAATACCCAGTTTTCATCTTGGACAAACACGGCAGGACAGATACTAAAACCGAGTACCTGCTCGTTGTCTCCAAACATCTTCCAAACAAACCTCCTATCAGGTTGCTTTGCAACCTGAAGGAGGAATATTCATCTCAACAAATTGTAGGCATGTATCTTCAAAGATGGGGTATTGAAAATGCCTTCAAACGTGCAAAACAAAAGTTCAATTTGGAGAAAATCCGTGTCCTAAATTACCAAAAATTCGTCAATTTAATTGTGCTCATCCAATTCGCCATAAACGTCTGTACAATCAGCTTTATTGCCATTCAGAAGTTCACGGATTCCATTATTTCCGGGGTCTTAATTTGCTATAAAAAATTCATAAAACGCAAATCCTTGTCCATAAATTTGGATTCCTTTATTAGCTTTCTTCAAAAGTCGCTAAAACCACTCATTTTGAGACCAAAAAAACCGAAATCTATCCAAATCTCTCTACTTTCACGCAGACAACTGGAAAAACTGGGGTCTTTTTAGTGCAGGGGGGTGGCTGTCTATGGATTCTCCTCAACAACGCCTCTGACTCCTGTTAGCATGAGAGATGGTTTGCCGCCGAAGAATGAGTATGGGTTGTAATTGAGGTCTCCTTTGGAGTCTTTGATGAGTTCGTGGAAAAGTTCGCCTGCAGGGAAGTTGAAGCTGGTGTTCATTTTTTTGAACATGGCTTTTATCGATATTGTTTTACTTCCGTGTTTTACTTTTGATTTAATTTTTTGTTTTGTTACTTTTCTCCCTTTTGAATACACTTCCCATTTTTCAACTTCCAGTTTGAAGGTTTCTTTTTTCCCCTGTTTTTTTATGGTTATCACTCTTTTTTCGAGTCGTCTGTTGCGTTTTCCTCTTTTTTTGGAGAGGTTTTTGATTTTTGTGTCTTTTACTTTTACTTTTGTTTTTATTTCCTTTCCTTGGTCGTCGTATTCAACCATTGTTATTTCTTGTGGGCTACTGAGCATTATTTTGCTTCTTTCGAGTTTTGTTCCGGTCATTTCTTCAGCCATTCGTTTGTAATGTGGGGTTATGCCTCCTCTTTGGTTTTTTAGGGCCTTTTCTGCGTCTAAGTCTTTGAGTTTGTAGTTGTCGATTGGAAGGGCTTTTGTGAAGTCGAAATTAGGTGGATCAGACTTCCGGCCTCTTGAACCGAATCGGGTGACACCGATCATACTGTGTGCGACTGTATGGTCAATTCGGATTCCGTATTTGTCTCCGAGGTATGTGATCAATAATTCCATGGTTTTGTATTGCTCGTCTGTTAACTTGCGGGCTTCTGCTGATTGTTTGTGGGCGGCTTTGCGTGTTGATTCTTCGGGAGGAGTGTTGTTGGTTGTGTAGTATAAAGTTTGTTTGCCGATTTTTTGTGTGATTATGGTCGCGTTCTTGGGCGGGGGAAGATCGATTTTGTCTTTTTTGACATATTCTGTGACTGATCTTGTTTCTATTTCTATTCCGATTGATTTGTATGATACGTTGCCGTCTCCGTCCCAATTTGCTTTGTGTGTTGGGTGGCTTATTCGGCCTGCATGGTTTAGGGGGATTTTTGGGTTTCTGATTTCGATTATTTCGCCGTTTGGTCGGACTACATAGTGGATGTTCCCAGATCTGTATAGGCCATCTATGCCTCCTTCGGTTGAGTGGAGGACGATGTGTGTTGGTGTTTTTTTTGCTCGTGATCCGTTTGGTCTTTCGTAGAATAATTTATCGGGGATGTTTTTCGGTCTGAGAAATTTAGCTTCGTATCCATCTTTTGAGAGGATTTTTGTTACTTTGTATTTTTTTACGTCGAATCTTTTTTTACGTCGTTGGCCTCTTACTTTTCTGTATATCTTACTAACTTTTTTTGAACTGACTGTTTGTGGTTTTTTAGGGACTGTTTCTGTTCCTTCGAATTTTATTTTTTCTTTCCCTTTTTTCTCGAGTTCTTTGACTTCCTGGGGAGTTTCGGCGCAGTATCTTTTTCCGCAGTGTAGTGGTGGAAGAGTTTCGATGTCTTCTTCAGTTTCTGTAGGGGCTGTTGTGGGGTCATTGAGTAGAGTTTTGCTGGTGTCTTCTATTAATTTTGCTGTTTTGAGAAGGAGGTCTTTTCCCAGTGCTTCTGCTAGATACGGGGCGGCGAATTCTATTGGGGATAAGTAGACTTTTGTCTTGTCTTCTAGTTCGGGGTCTTCGCTGTCTTTTTCGATGTCATCTGTGAGGAAGGCCGGGTTCTTGATGGCTATGTTGTAGTTTGTGATTATTTTTATAAGGAGGTAGAGTTTTTCTGAGGAGCGAATTCGGGTTTTTTGAGAAAAGAACGGGAAAATTTTAGCGTATTTGTCGCGTAATTCTGATGCTATGCTCCACATGTATAGTTGGTTGTCGCCTGAGTTGCTAAAAACTCTATATTCAGGACCTTTTCTGTTTCGCAGTGCATTGATTGTTTCGACATAGCGGAGGACTCTTTCGAGCTTGCCGACGCGGTATTCTTTTTGTCCGATTTGGACTTTTTTGGCTTTTTTACCTTTGATTTTGTTTTCCTCTACTTCTTCTTTGAAGTCGTCGTATGTTTTGCCTTGTTTGAGTTCGAGGAAGGTTGTGAATGAGATGTTGTATGCGTTGGTGAAGGCTCTGGATTTCTTGTCTTTTGGAACCTTGAGTGTTGTGCAGTTTTGAGCGACTATTTCTGCGATTTTTGTTTCAAAATCTTCGAAATCTTTTGGTTGGAGTTCTGCCCAAAGTCTTGAGAATCCGCCTGCGCCGAGGTTGTATGAGAAATCGGTTGCTTTGTCGAGATCTTCTTCGGGGACACTTATGCCAAGTTTTTTGGGGTAGTGGTCTTGGAGGTAGAATTCTCTTATGATATGCCAGTATGCGATTCCGACCAGGGCGTTGTAGTTTTGTTTTGTCGTTTTTTCTGAGCTACTTATATTTGCGTCTTTTGGATAATGGAGATCTGTGAGTGAAAGGGTTGTGCCGGCGCGTTTGTTTGTTTCGTCCAATGCGTCCTGCATTATTTGAAACCAACCTCTGGCTCCGCTTCCTGATATATCTGTCGGGTCTAGATGGCTTTCTTTTATTGCCAGGGCGATGTAGAAATCCGGATTTTTGAGGTCTGAGGTTTCGATGCCGGATTCTTTGAGTTTTTTTCTAAGTTTCTTGTTTTTCTTGACGGTTCTTATTGCTTTTTTGGCCGCTCTGCGTGCGTCTTTGATCTGTTTTTCGCTGACATAGGGGATTGCTTCGAATTTTTCTCCTCTTGGTGTGGTGTTGAGAGATTCGGCGGTTTCTGTTGCCATTTCTGGGCTTTGTCGGAATATCCCTTCGAGAAATCCCATCACTTCAGATGATGACTGGGGGGAATTATTAGGGTTTTCTGGATTAGGGGATGGCATTTTTGTTTTTAATTTCTGGGCGTTCAGTTAATTATACCATAATCCGATGCTTCGGGCAAGGCAGGGGGAACCTGTTAAATCTTCTTCTTGTAATAAATCCAGACTATAGCAAATACGAAGAAAATTGCGAAAAGTCCCCAAATTTGATCAGGGGCTCCTTCTAAAATTGAAATTAAAATTGCTAGAAGAGCCATATTGCTCCAGAGGATTTTAAGTGTAAGGAGTGTGTTGTAGCTTTCCGGACCTTTTTTGTTTGCTAGTAGTGACGTTCCACCGATTCCTATTAGGGCTGCTCCGACGAGTCGGGCCAGGAGGGTGGCTTCAGGTGTGGTTATTTCGAGCCCTAGAAAATTGAGGGTTGCCATTGGAGCTACTAGGAGTGGGATGGCGAAAAGGAAGTCAATTACAAAATGTGCTACAAACCAGTAGCGGAGTGATGATGGGATTTTTTTCATGAGAATGGAAGTTAGTTTTCTCGATTATATCATCTGGAAGGGGATTCTGGCCTTGCCCTGTAGTTGCCTTTGACAAAAATTGTTGTATAGGTTAGACTCTCGATCTGTAACACAAATTTAATGGCATATGATATAGGAAAAGTCGAGGAGCAATATTTTAGAGAGATGAGAAGCATTCCTCTTGTTACACGTGAAGAAGAGGTAGAAATTGCGAGGAAGTGGAGAGATGAAGGGAATCTTCGTGCTAGGGATAAATTAGTTGAAGTTAATTTACGTTATGCCGCGAAATTTGCTTTTCAATATAGTAAATATGGACTTCCGATGAGTGATTTGATTCAGGAGGCGAATGTGGGGCTGGTTAAGGCTACGGAAAAGTTTGATCCGGAAAGAGGATATAAGTTTATTTCTTATGCTGAATGGTGGATGAAGGCGTATATTCATGAATATATTTACAAGAATTGGGGGTTGGTTCAGATGAAGACTGTTCAACATAGATACAGAGTGTTTACTGCTTTGATGTCTCCTAGAAAGTATGGGAAGTTAAGTGATGCGGAGATTGCAGAGAAGTTTGATACTAAGAAAGGAGTTGTGGCTGATGTTAGGCGTTGGATGAGAGAGAGAGGGGAGATATCTCTGGAAGGAGATTGCTCTGATGATGAAGAAGGATTGTCCATGAAGGATACTATTGCTGACGATAGCGTTGGGCAAGAGCAGGAGTTGTGTGATTTGGATAAGGTGCAGTTTTATAGAAGGAAGATTGATGCGGTTGTTGAGAGTATAAGAAATGATGGTGGGAAACAGGTTGATAGAGAGGCTTTGATTCTCTCTAAGCGTTTGTTGTGCAGTGAAGATGATGCTGAAACTTTACAGAATCTTGGAGATGATCTTGGAATTACAAAAGAGAGAGTGAGACAGCTTGAGGCTGCGTTGAAGAAGAAAATTAAAATGAGATTGCCGGAAGATGTCCGTTTGGAATTTTTGGATATTGATTACGATCCTCGTGAGAGGGCTGCCGAGGATGCTCTTGAAGCTTCTATGGTGGATGCTCTGGCGGATATTGCAGAAGTTATTTCTCTTGATGAAGCGCGGGATGAAAAGTTGTCCCTGGCTCAGATTGCTGATGAGTTCCCGATGAGAAAATCTTCGACTGCTACAGTTCAATCTTAAATTTCGAATATTTTTTTACTTTGAATGCAAGAAGGAAAAGGATTATTCCACCTGCGATGAAAAGAATTCCGACGAGCATGCCAAGGAGGTCTGGATAAACGAAGATTAGGATTCCGATGATTGTTGCGAGGAGTCCTTCGAGGAAAAGTCCCCAAAACATGTTTGTCATGAATTTAAGGGCGAGTTCGAGTTTTTGCATTGGATGAGGGTTAGGTTTTTTGTGCGGGTTTATTTTAGTATATAATTTTGGTTGTGGATAGCTTATTTGAGAGTGGAATTATTCAGTATATTCCCTTGATTGGGGGTTGGACGAAATTAAAACTTTGATCTAGGATATGTTGTATATGTCAAAATTCTATACTTATTTAGCGCGATGCAATGATGGAAGTCTGTATACAGGTTATACTGTTGATTTAAATGAACGTGAGGCGAAACATAATGAGGGCAAGGGAGCTCGTTATACTCGCGTTCGTTTGCCGGTTAAGATTGTTTATAGTGAGGAATTTCAGACGAAATCAGAAGCTATGAAGCGTGAATATGAAATAAAGTGTTTGTCTAAAAAAGAGAAGGAGGGGTTGGTTGATGGGGTGGGATAGTGGCTCACTTGAAAACGCGAACCTGAAGGTTCTCATTCTACCCCGAAGAATGCATGTTGAAAACCAGTCGGACACTTTGTGTCCGCCAGCTTTTCAATGGCTCCCCAGACTGGACGATATCCGAACGTGGTTTGAGTCAGGCTCTTTCGAATTTGGTGAGTAAATAAGCAGAAACAGATGCAACGATAGGTATTATAATAACCAGAGAAATAGCACCTATGAATGTTCGTGTTAATTCTAAAGCTATGAAGTCCATGTTAATGAATTCAGAAAGTGTACTCCCTTGACTTAGGGAAATGAGTATAAGGAAAGGGAGAGATGCTGCAATGTAGGCAAAAAGAAGTGTATTTATCATTGATCCTAGTATGTCTTTTCCTACTTCCATTCCTATTTTGTAAACTTTTTTGAAAGTGTGAGCTGTTTTTTCTTCAATGGCTTCGAATATTGCAGAGGATATTGAAATTGCGGTGTCAATTAAAGCTCCTACGGCTCCTATAAATAGAGATGCTATGAGAATTTCAGAGAGATTTATATTCGGGTACATTATTCCTAATAAACGAAATTCTTCACCTGGTGTATTTCCTAGTTGTGATAATTCTCGAAAGTAATATGCGATTGCTATTGAAAAAAGATATCCTACAAATATGGCAATTATTGCTGAAAGAGCTTTTTTGTTGAATCCATGAATTAATGGAATTGTTAGTAGGGTAATGATTATTATAAAAATAAAACAAGCGAGCAAGGGTGAGAAGTCCAGCCCAATCATTTTTAAGAAAATGAGATAGAACAGTCCTAATGAAATTAAAACGGAGAGTATCGCTGTGACACCTTTTTTACGTGCTATTAGGATTGTAATTGCTGAGAAAATTATAATCATATAGTAGACTCCATATTGGTGGTAGAAGTCAGCTGCTTCGTATTTTATGTCTCCTGTTTGATTGTTGATTGATTTATAGATTTGGATTTCATTACCTTTTTCATACGTGTTGAAATTGTTTATCGAACTTTGTAGAACAGTAATAGAATTTCCTTTTTCTTCTTCACCTGAGTTCGCTAATACAGTTAACTCTTTATCTTCGCCTTCGAGGTCATTTATTGATTGTATTTCTCCATGAATGAATTCGTGGCTGTAAGCATTGTCTTTATGAATAGCTGCTATTTCTGGTTCTTGGTATAGGACTTTTAATACGAAAACTGCAGAAATGATTATTAGAATTACGTAGAGAAATATGAATGTTTTTTTAGTTTTTTTCATGGTTTCTTTGTTTATACCAATATCCAAGGAGTAATAGAGTGTAGGAGTATTGAGATATGAATTGGATCCATTCTGGTTTTGAATACCATCCCAGTAGTACATATAAAGGTACTCCGAGGATTCCTTCTTTATGGTATAGGATGGTTTTCGAAAGATCAAAAGCTTTGTTTAGTACGATGCTGTCATTGTTTATAATTTCCATGCTTTTAAGTGCGGAAAGGCCTTCGTGAATTGAGTACCCTAGCAAGAATCCGGCTTGGATGATTAGATATATGAGAGTTATTTGGAAAATTGTTTTTAATTTAATTTTAATTAGAGAATGGTGGATTAAGGTTACGAGTACTATTGATAGAGCGATCCCAAGTATCATTGGGAATACTGAAAACTTTCCTGCAAATGCGAATATTGAAATTTCTGCTCCTTCTCTTGCGATCATGAGCAAGGCGAGTAAGAAGATTCCCTTTTTTGATAGATTTATTGCTGCTTTATTTTCGATGTGTTTTTTTATTTCGTTGCTGTGATTGATCATCCAGACGATGAATGTTGTTATTAGGATTACCGCAATTAGGCTAGCAATGCTCTCCCAGAGCTTTGCAGTGGTGTCTATTCCTCCTAAGTATGAAGCTATTCCCATCAATATTAATCCAAAAATTATTGAACCAATCACGCCCGCAGTTGTTCCTTTCCACACTGATTTTTTTAGATTTTTGTTATTGGTTTTATCCAGAAATTTTAGGAGAATGGCGATTATAAGAAATGCTTCTAGTCCTTCTCTAAACGACATTATCAATGCTTGTACGAATGTATCCATGGTGTGTTGTTTCAGAAATTAAATACCCCGTGATCATATGCTATTTTGAGCCCAATTAAAATAAGAATTACTCCTCCTAAGAGTTCGGCTTTGTTTTTTAGTATTTTTTTTAGTTTTTTACCGAGATAAAGTCCAAAGGCTGAGAAAAAAAATGCAGTTATTCCTATTATTAATGATGAATAGAATACTTGTTTGTCTAATAATGCATAGCTAAGTCCTATTCCGAGGGCATCTATACTCGTAGCGACTGCTAGTAATGCTAAAATCCTATGACTTAGTGAAAAATAACCGTTATTGGTTTCGGAGAATGAATGGTATATCATTTTTCCTCCAACAATGACTAAAATTCCTAGTGCAATCCAATGGTCGAAAGTGTCTATAACGGTGCTGAACAGTTGTCCGCTTTTCCAGCCTACAAGTGTCATGAGCATTTGGAATAAACCAAAATATAGACCAACTGTTAGTGCATCTTTTGAGTTTACTTTCTTCAATGATGCACCTCCGCTGATGGAGATGGTGAAAGAATCCATCGCGAGGGCTATAGCAATAATTATTGTGCTGAAAATTTCCATTAATATTTGATTTTACCTACGTATTGTATAGAAGTTGTTTAAGTAGGAGAATATTAATTAATGTTTATAGGTATTTAGTCACAAAAGTTCGGATAAGAGGTGATTGGGGTAAGATTTGGTGGTTTATCCGAACCGAGTTCTTGGCTTAGACATGCCAAAAACACGATGCTAAATCTTTGGCTCCCCAGACTGGACGCAGTCCGAACTTGGTTTTCGTTACACAATAATGCGATTTCAATATGATGATGGAGCTTCACCGTGGAGGATGTTGGAACTTTTCACCTAGCTTTCTGAAAGTGTTTGAATTGCTTCATCTATTGTTGGTCTCTTTTCTCTGTCGTACCTCATCATTCCCACGATCATTTCTGCTACTTTTTTATGGATTGGAGTTCTTGGAGGATATTTTTTAACTGCAGTATTAAATGCTTTCATTATTTTTTCAGCACCAATGTCAAATGTTCTTGTGTTTTGGGTCACCGGCTCTGGGTAAAATTCGAGTAAATTTTGGTTGAATTGTCTCCAAAAGCTTGAAAGGGTGTCACTCTGATCTCCGTAATATAGTTCTATGATAATTTGTCCAAAGGAGAATACATCTATTGCTTTTTTAACAGTTCTCTCTTCTTCCGTGGGATATTTGTAGAAATTCTTGTCTAAATTACTTCTCAGTCCAATCACGTTGATTGATTTTACCCCCTCTTTTTCTGCCATTTCCAAGTCAGTGAGTTGTCCCCATCTTTTTTCTCTAACTTCTCCAGTTTCTCTGTCTTTCAAGTTTTTTCTATTTACCATTGCATTATTCGATCTTACGTCACAGTGAACCCATCCTTCATCATGTAGTGCCTGACATCCTCTCATTGTATCCACAACGAATTGTTTTGCTTCCTCAAATGGCATTTGATGTATTGCTTCTTGTAAGTTTGGTATACCTTTAAGATTCGGAGCAAATACTTGGGGGAAAGCTTCCCCTTTCCCTTCCATTCGGTGGTATTTCTCGTCTACTAAATATTCACTCCGGGGAAATTTTCTTGAGTCCACGTTGGATGCATTCAATGAGGCTTTTATCACCAAATCTGGGTGCTTTTTCACTGGGCTCCATTTTTCTTTGTCTGCATCTAGTCCTATTAAGTGGACTACTGCTCCATGTTCTCTGTATATTTCCGCAATAGTTCTTCGTAGGCTTTCATATGTGGATAAAATTTGTTTTTCTATTTCTTCTTCCTCTTCTGGACTTAGGGATGTCCCTTTAGAACACAACCGATTATCCAGGTTTGTTTTTATTATGTACTGATCTATATCAGGTCTGTATAAATAAATATTCCCTTCTACGTCTCTTGGAATTTCCAAAGTTCTCTCAACATCCTCTCTGGTGATATTTTTTTCTTGAAAGAGAAGTTCTACGGATTCACCTGGAGTTGATAGCCTTTTTATGTCTTGCATATACATTAGAATACCACAAAAGCTTGTTTTTGTCTACGGGGCTTCACATTGGACGATGTTAGAACTTTTTGGAGGGAGCTTTCCAGTCATTGTTCTCAATAACCCAATCAGCCAATTCCAGAGGCTTGTGGAGTTTTCTATGAAGTGTCTGTCCTTTGTTGTATTTTGATTCGTATCGCTTCGTGACCTCATCTGCCTCTCCAAATCTATAGGCGTCTCTATTGATTGCTCTGTTTATCGTCTCATCTGGATCCACGTCTAAATAAACTTTGAAATCAAAATAATCAACAAGTTTGGGCTGAAATAAGAAGATCCCTTCAATCAGTAATACCAGTGGGTATTGCAATTTCATGGTTTCCTCTACTCCTTTGTCGGTATCTACATTGAAGTGAGTGAATTTGATCTCGCCTGCTTTCTTGCGGACAGGCTCTAGGGCTTCCTGAATTAGCCTGTCGAAATTGATTGTGTTGTATAAGAATTGTTCGCGTGGCTGACCTTTGGCAGCTCTTCTGTGAGCTTTGGGATAGTGAAACCAGTCCGAAGGGATACAAATGATATTAACTCCTCTGTTTTGAAGTTCTTTGATTAGTTTTTTTGACATTTGGGTTTTTCCAGAAGCATCGGGACCAGATAAGCCGACTATGAAAACTTCCGTATTCTTACTTCTTTTGATTATTTCGTCTGATATTTTTTTAATCATAGCCTCTTTAAAAATAAAATATACTCCCGTTCACTCCCATCACTTGTGTCAACTCCTTCCTTTATCCTCTCGGTGAATCCCCACTTTTTGTAGAGGGTTTGGATTTCTGGTTCGTGTTTGTATGATCCGATGGTAACTTCTTTGAATCCTTTGTCTTTAATGAGTTCAAATGCTTTGTTTATGAGGGTTGTCCCTATGCCTTGTCTTCTGTAATCGGGGTGAAGTCTTAATGTGGAAAGATACGCCCTGTCTTTTCCATTGGCTTGTTCCTGATCTTCTTTGTCATCCCAGAAAAGCCATAGTTCGCCAATTACTTTCTCTTCGTCTTCAACAGCTAAAAACTCTCTATTTCCTTCTTTGAGTGCAACAATATAGTCGTCTTGAATCTTTTGGTTGTTGTTCCAAGCCCAATCTTGGTTGAGAAGGTTTTCTAAATCGGCGAGTTGTCCTTTTCTGATTTTAATCATGGCTTGATTATAGCATTTAATCAGAGTCCACTATCGTGATTCGCTATTCTCGTTATCTTCCATAGCAAGTCTGCGAAACACCTCCGCTCCGCGTGCATTTAATTCGTAATCGTTTCCTCCTCTTCCATCATATTGAAGCAAGCCTCCACATCCAGATCTGCTCATACCTACAGCAAATCCCCAAGGTTGAGACGACATAGCTCTTTTGACTTGTTCTCGTGTAAACAACATTCCTGCGTGTAGCTCTTCGCCTCGCTCTTGAGCGATAGCTTTCAACTCCCGGTGTAAAAGGTGCCAATCCACATCAGGCCATTCCATTTTAAGAGGAGGTTCTTGGTCCATTCGTTTACGAGTTAAGATGATAACGACGCTACGATAGCAGAAAGTGATTGCGTTTGGGAGTGTTTGTGCAAGGGGGTGTTCGCTCGCTCAAAAACGCGAACCTTTGGTTCTCATCCCATCTCCGAAGAATTTATGTGGGATTGGATGAAGTGGAGTTAATAGTACTTTGCTCAAGTATCAGATGGTTTTTGGTGTTCAATTTCTTCAATAATTCTTTCCATTTCTTCTACAGATGGGACAAAGCCTCTAAATCTGACTCTTGTTCCATCTTTGACAACTGTCATGAGGTCAGTTGGGCTGATCTTCTCAAAGACTATGGTATGTCCACCGTCTATTTCTAGTTGTGCGCTGTTTCTGAGGTTTTGTACGCCTGAAATTATATCGGGGTGATTTGGGTCAACGCCGTCACCTTTGATATCTATGATGTTGCCTGTTTGCCCAAGTTTGACTATCGCAAAATCTTCTCCCAGTTCAAAGATTCTTTTTGTAAGACCTGTCCTTATTACTGTTATTGGGTCAAAATAATCTGGGATTGTTTCTTCTTCGCAAACTTCTATGCTGTCTGGTCCGTGGAGTTTGATCCTTACTTGATCTATGGAGGTTTTCATATAGTTTTTTTGTTAAGTTCTAATTTTCTTGACGTTCTAATCTTAGTTTATTATGATTGTTTTGTTCAACCTCCAATGTTGTAAAACTTATGGCGGAGACTACATGTCTGGCTCGTACTGACTTTGAAAGTAGGCTGGTAAGAGATAAAGACTGCATGTCGCAGACTTGGGAGGGGCAGAAATGTCCCTCGAAAGAGGCAATAGCCTCTCCTTGGTCTCCGAGATGTAGTCTTTTTTATTCTTAACAGTTAGAAATATGGCAAAAAAAAGCTTATCGGGGTCTGTTATCGAAAGGCAAAATGTCTTGAATAATAGGTTTGCGGTTGAAGAAATCCAAAAATCTATAGATTTTGAAGGGGTAATTGTTGATGGAGAATACAGGTTCACTCTCTCTCAGGTTGCAGAGTTTTTTGAGGTTGATGAGAGGACGGTTCGAAGGTACTTGAGACAGCATGGGGAAGAATTGTCCCAAAATGGTTACGAAGTTCTTACAGGAAAACGCCTTGCTGAAGCCAAGAAAGTGCTTGCTACTGACACGGATGTCCTTACCAAAATTACACAGTTAGGGTTGTTTAATTTTCGGTCTTTTTTGAATCTAGCTATGCTACTCACTACTAGTGAGGCTGCTAAAGTTGTTAGATCTGTGATATTGAATATTACGATTGATGTGATTGCTCGAAGTGCGGGTGGTGATACTAAGTATATCAACCAGAATGATGAATCTTTTATAGCGAGTTTGTATGATGGGTTGGAGTATCGGAGGGATTTTACGGATGCGTTAAGGGATTGTGTGGCTTTGGGAAATTATAAATATCCTCTTTTTACTAACAAGGTCTATGTGAGTATTTTTAAGGAGGATGCTGCTGAATACAAAGAAGTTTTGAGGCTTGAGGAGGGGAATCCCAGGGACACAATGTATAGTGAAGTTTTGGATCTTATTGCCAGTTATGAATCTGGTTTTGCCGAAGCGTTGGTGTTGCGTAGACGAGAACTTGGGCGAAAGCTCAATTCTCCTGAAGCTAACTTGCTTTTTGAAGGTTTTGAAAAACAGGCTCATTGGAAGCCCCTGGTTAAGAAAGCTCGGTATCTTATGGCGAGCAGGGATCGTGCTTTTAGAGGGGCTGATCACACAGCTATATCTGAGTATATTGCACCCTTGAGTTCAGAGGATTTTAATAAATTTCTTGTTAAGCTTGAAGATAGGAAAAAGAAGGGGCTTAAGGCGAGTAAAAAACAGAAGCAGTTGGATGTTGCAAAAAAATGAAAGTTAATCGTACATTAACTTCTCTACTGTCCCCACGTACGCACAATAATCACAATCTTTGTTGGCTTTAGGGATCTTTTTACTCCTCAAGCATTTGTGAAGGGCTTTCAGCGTCTTTCCTACCCATTTATCGCTTCCTTTGTATGGGATTAGGGTGACATCGAAGTCTAGTTTGCCATCAAAGGCTCCTCTGTCAGTCTTGCCGTTACAATACACAAAATAACCTGTATTTGAGACCTTGTAGCCGTTTTTGCGAAGCAACCATTGGTAGACCTCCATTTGATGCTTGTAGCCCTCGTGCCAGTCTTTATCAAGTTTTGTTATTTCTTCTGTCTTTGCTGTCGCTTTGTAGTCCACGACAATGAATTCTCCTTTAGAGTTTTGCCAGAGATCGTCTATTGCTCCAAATACCAAAAGATTTGTAGGTTTATGTAGGTATCTGACCCCAGTGAAGTTGTGTCTCCATTTATCTAGATCTTCGTGTGGGATTGGCTTTGCATCTACGCCGTACTTCTTAATAATAGGGTGTTGTTTGTCGTTAGCTCTGTGGATGTCGAATTCCTTTTTTAACAGAGTATCTACGGCACTGTTCAATGCGAATGGGAAGCCTGGAGGTCTCCCCGTGCCAAGCCTTCTATCTATGTAGAAACAGCGTGGGCATTGGATAAATAGGTCTATTTTAGACCTAGAAAGCTTGAACGGCTCTTTGCTTTTTGGATCGTAGAGATTCTTCGTTCGCTGTGCAGTGTAGTATATGCTCATGCTGTTTTGGTTAAAATTCCATGAAGTACTTTCCTTCTGAGATCTTGTAGAATCTAATTGAGCTGCTTCCGTATTGCCCTAGAGTGTCATGTGTAATAGGAGTCAATGGAACTAGGGCTCCAGATTTCTGTAGTTTTCCTTTGATCCATTGCCCAAAAATCTTCAGATTACGTTTTGACCTTATGTTCTTAAAGTAGTCTCCCTGTGTTCCCATTGGTATTACTAGTCCGTCGTCTGTATAAGCAGTGAAATTACCCTTTGGGTACAAAGGATTTGAGTGAATTTCCTTGTTGGAAATAAGCTCGACTTCGTACCATGGTCGTGGAGCTATTTTTCCTGTTGAGCGACTCCATCTTCCTTTGCCAAAGTAGACGTTTAGGCTTGATTTTTCTTTGTCTGCTATTCGTTCTAGTGAGAATTCGAAGTTCTTCAGCTTGGTTTTGTCTATTGTTTTCGGATCATATTTTTCTAGATCATCAAGTGTCTTTAGCCCTACTCGTTCCTTGTATTTCTTACTTCCGAGTATTGTTATGTCAGCTTCTGTTATTGGAGCTGCATTTTCCTCGCTAAATAGATATTCCATGTACCTCCCTATCTTGGTTTGTGTCTCATCGTCTTTTATCTGTGCTGTGCATTCCAAATTGCCAGACAGTCCACTTCGAGAGAAATTTGATGATCCAATGTAGTAATTAGTCTCTGCCTTGCCGTGATTGAATGAGTAGACTTTGCCATGGAAGCGCCGTGTGTGTATTACGTATACGCCACTTCCGTTACCTGCTTCTCTTAGTTGGTTGTTCATTCCTTCTAGTATTGCCATTTTCTTCGCAGGTAGACCCTCATAGAAGGCCATCCCAACTAGAAGCCTTGCTAATCCACCATTGTTTGCAATTTGGTAAAAAGCGTTCTGAAAGCCAACGAGGATGTCGTCTGAAACGTATCCAGAAGCTATAGAGGCGTTGTTGGATTGTTCAAATTCTCTACGAATTACTGTTTCCATATTGCCTCCATATTTTTCATCGTTTGAGTACATCGAGGTTTGTTAAGAATTGATGTATTTCTCTTGCAAAAGGCCTTATTCCGACAGGAGGGACTGAGTTTCCTACCTGTCTTCTTACTTGTCCCAGTGTTCCTACAAACAAAAAATTATCAGGATATCCAAATAGCCGTGCTCTTTCTCTATTTGTTAGGGATCTAGGCTCTCTGTAATGGTATCCCCATGTACCACCTCCTCCTGCTGCAATAATGGTTGTTGAGGGTTTATCAGGATGTAGGCGCCTATATACGTGACTGATCATACCTTTTACGTAATGAGGCGAATCTTTAGGGATGTCTGTGTAATTGCCGCCTGGTGGTATCAACTTGAGTTTTTCTACTGTCCTTGAGGTAATGTTCTGTCGATTATTGTTGTGTTTTACTTTCTCTACGTTTTTGAGTGCTTCTTTTGCTGTAACGTATGTGTTTTCATTGTGGGTTGGCTCTGGTGGATGAAATTCTTCATTTATGTCGTTTCTTACACCTATTATTAAAACACGTTTTCGGAGTTGAGGAGCTCCGTAATCGGCAAAATTGACTAGGTGAGGCTTAACTTTGTATCCCACATTCGCAAAATCATTTGTGATTTGTTCTATTGCCTTTCCTTTATTTGCTGTCAGTAGCCCTCGTACATTCTCAGCAATAAATATCTTTGGCTTTTTGGCCGTAACTGCTTTTACAAAGTAGGTGTATAGGTTTCCTCTATCTGTTGTTAATCCGCCTCGCTTCCAAATCATTGAGAAGTCTTGGCATGGGAATCCGCCAAGCATTACGTCGCAGTCAGGTATTTCATTTGGATCAATATCTACAATGTCTCCTTCTACCATGTGAGGTCCGAAGTTTTTTTCGTAGGTTCTGCATGCCCATGGTTCGATGTCGTTAGCCCAAAGGATTTCAAACCCTTCCTTTACGAATCCTAGATCCATTCCTCCACAGCCTGAGAACAGTGAGGCGATTGTGAAATGTGTTTGTGCTGTAGTTTTTGGTGTTGTGGGCATTTACAAAAGGGACAACCAGTACTTGGACGTCCACATCCCTACACTGCAAGCAGTATAGTTCAGAGGCAAGTCTGGTTGCCCCAGATTGCGCTGAACTATATCGATGCCTGTGTTTATAGGCTTAATTCCTGCTTTTGTATTACAGGGATGTGAACGTCGAGGGTAGTCTATTACAGAATCATTTAATTTGGAAGGGATATGTTTAGCTACTTGAAAAATGTCCAAACTCTTGTTAAACCAATAGTGTGAGCAATAAGAATAAAAATAAGTATAAGCTAAAAGAAGACCAATTGTTCGATTTGAAGAATTTCAGGTGGTATTGCCGTAGGCGTGGATTGTCTTTAACTGATGAAATGTTTGATGTTTTAATAAAGGAGAAATTTTTGAATCCCTTGATGGTTAATGAGGAAAAAGGTCCATTGTTTAGTCCTTTTCAGTATGTAGTTGTTTTATTCTTAAGGCATAATCAAATTAGGAGAGGGCGTCTTTATAGCCCTGATGCTCTTGCCATTGCCGGTGGGAAAAGATTACCAGGTATCAAGTTTGATTTAGGCAGTTATTTTAGATATGACAATTATAAGTTTCCTTATTATGTTGTTGAAACTTTGGAGAAATGTTTAACTTTCATTCATTCTTTGGAGTGTGTGCCTATCCATTATCAGGCAGAATTGTTGAGTGGAAAGAAGAGTGACACCGTTTCTTTGGAATATTATTATGACGGAGTTGATTGTAGTGAGGTTGCAGAAAAACTGGAATTGGGTTTTGATGATTTTAATAATATTCGTGGTTTTATGGCTACTTCGTTGAGGGTAAATGATCCCATGTGGAATTGGTTTTATTATATTGACAGACACCCCCGTTGGCGAAGAGAGGAACTGCAGGGAGATGCTTTGGTTTATCAACAGATTTATTTTTTGGATTATGTTTTACGTGATTTTGGACAAGTTGTTTTTGATAAGGAAATGATTGATTTGAAGGGGTTAGAAGAGAAAAACTCTGGTTTGGGTCCTAAGCGTGATGATGATTATGTTCATGGGGTTGATCTAAGGTCTATTTTTAAGACTTTGTTTGATTTTGATGAATGGATTAAAACCAAGGAGTCCGAGCAATATGTTGAAGATGAGGATGTTGAACTCTTGGAGAGTTTTAATAATGATTTATTTGGTTTGTTAGAAAAGATGGGTTTAACTTTAAAGGATTTGGATACGGATATAGTGTTTTCAGTTGAGGCGATGTCAAAGAAGTTGAAGCTGGAAGATTTACCATTTCATTTACGGGAGATAGCTTGGCATAAAGGGGATGACACAAAGCCTGTTATAAAAAAGAACAGTGTTAGATTTGCTCTTCGTCATTATTTGATGGATTTGCAGAGGGGATTGGTGGGTTTGATTACCAGATGTGAACGTAGGGTTAGTGCTGAGCGTTCAGACTTGTATAGTCGTCGATATACTCCAATATGGAGGGGAGGTATTGATACGCCAGAAAAGGTTGAAGAGAGGCTAAAATTCTGCAATTTGGTGATTGGCAAGCTTTATGATTTTCAAAAACGAGCTCGGCGAGTTTTTTGTCAGAGGTGCAGGAAGAAACACATAAAAAGCTTGGATTATGGTAACGAGAGTAAAGGCTACTTATGTGATGATTGTGTCGATCAATCTAAGGAGTATGTTTTATCTGGCAAAAAGGAGTTGATGGAACAGTTTTTAAATGATAAGTCGAGCTTGGTTATGTGTGATGATTGTGGAGAAAAGCTCATGTTTAAATTTGCAAATAGGAATACTTTTATCTCGAAGACTGAAAATCAATCTTTGCCTGTCATTACCTTGCAGTATGGACATGTAGAGCTGTCTGTTCGATGTGATAAATGTGGTTATGTGAACATAAAAGGCTTCAATTTTGGCTGGCTAAAATAGACTTGCCGTATGTAATAGTGGAGGGATATAATTATCCTGACAAATAGCGGGTCCGGCCCGTCCAAGACAGAGTATAAAGGTCTGTCAATTATAACAGGGGTTTCCAGTTATTGATTACCGTTATGGTTTTCCGTTTCTGGTCACTGAATGTTGTAGTTGACGGGCCTTCTTTTATTATTAACCAGATAAGTATATGTATAAGAATAGTTTTATTACCCTGCCTTATGAAAATGCTGTTGTTGCAAAGGCAAAAGCTGCGCGAATCCCTGGTTTTACCTGGGAGGATATAGCTCAAGAGTTGAGAACCCAACTTTGGCTGAAAAAGGATAAATTTGATTCAACCAAAGGTGTAAAGGAAGCCACTTGGGTGGATCGAGTTCTTCGGAATAAAATTAAGGACCTTTTTGAATATGCTACTTACCAAATTCGCGTTATTAACGCCTATAGCTCTTCTTTGGGGGCTCTTACTGAAGAGGAATTGAATTTTGCAGTACCTCTTACTAATGGGGAAGGGTTTTATTTATTTGATAATCTAGCTTTTTATGAAAAATGTGGAGTCTAATTGCTCAGGTTTTATTACTAACAGTTTTTATCCTGCGGCCTTCTTGTTGGCAAAAGGTTACAGGTTGTTGTCGATTGATAAGTCTGATTCTAGACGTATGGAGTTTGTTTTTGATGATAGTGATTCTGTACGCCAACTATTTGAGGATTTCAATTATGCCAAGGTTGATGAGGTTAGTGTTTTGATTGATGCTCGCCAATTTATTGTTGCGGTCAAGTCTTTAAAGGAAAAAATGTACCAAGGCTAACTATGAAACTTACTACTGAAGCAATTTGTGAATATAAGCAAGCACACTTTTTGCAATATGGTGTAGCTCTTACTGAAGAAGAGGCTGAAGAGCAGGCAGCAAAAGTTTTTTCTCTGATGAAATTTATCTTTAACTCTAACTCTAACTCTAATGCGAAAGGTTGACATGTTTACCTTTATGAAATATTTCCCAGACTATTTGCTCCAAACTTTTGACGATAAGGGTAAGGACAAATCGTTGGTCACCTACGGGAAACCTAACGAGGCGTACATGCAAAGGCTAAAAGAGCTTAATAGCAGGGGAGCTGGCATATTCTTTACTCCGAATTCATTTCCGTCAGGAACGCGTAAAAAGGAGCAATGCGAGCGTGTGAATGCGTGGTTTTTTGAAGTCGACGATGTTTCTATTGATGATCAATGGAAAAGGATCAAAGAAGCTCCTCTAATGCCAAGCCTGATAGTCCAGACGCGAAAGTCGCTTCATTGCTATTATCTTGCGACAGACGCGACGATTGAAAATTTTGAGAAAATCCAAAGGGGATTGATTCAACATTTCGAGGCAGATCCTGCTTGTAAGGATATTACACGTGTTTTGCGTATCCCTGGCTTCTATCACAACAAAAAAGAGCCATATGAGGTGAAAATCGTGCATGACAAAGGGAATTATTACGAGGAGAAGGAGATGCTTGAAACCTTTCCGGTTGAAGAGAAGAAACAAACTGAGGTTAAACAAGATAAGAAGAAAAATTCAGAAGGATTCGATTTTTGGGAAGCCGCGAGTAGGTTGGATAATAAAACAATCCTTCAACGTCTTTCTGGCAGTCATATGGTCAATCACGAAAGCTTCACCTTTAGAGAACGCACATCAGGAGGTGAATATATCGATGTAAATGGTGAACCGGCTGATGCTTGGATTGATCAGCATGGAAAAATCGGATCGGGGAAGAAGGGTGGACCGACTTATATTCAATGGCTTCAATTTTACGGCTGGAGTAAAGGAGATATTGCAAAATGGATAAAGAAAGAATGTGCCGATTTACTGCCAAAAAGTGCTTTAAAACCAAAGAAAGGGGAGAAGAATGGTGGTGTTAAGGAAGAAAAACAGACTGTGATACTGTTGTCGATATTTGAACAACAGAACCCAGTATTATTCAGAAATGAAATGGACGAGGCGTATGTACAAATTGATATTGATAGTAAGAAAAAGATTGTGAAGTGTGAAAGCAATGCCTTCGAGAAATATTTGCATAAATTATATTGGGAGGAAACGGACGAACTCATTGGATCTGATGGTCTTGGGAAAGTTGTAAAATTATTGGCTGCAAAAGCTGAATATGGCTCTGAAAAATACCAATTATTTAATCGAGTAGCACTTTGTGATAATGATTTTTGGTTTGATCTTGGGGGAGAAAAAGTCATTCGATGTAGAATAGGATCGTGGGAAATCATTGAAGATCTACCGATATTATTCCGCCATTATCAGCATCAGGAAACACAGGTATTGCCCGAGAAAAACGGTGATATTAAGGGGATTCTCGATCACGTGAGAATTAAGAAGGAGGAGCAACAAGTATTGTTTCTTGTGTGGCTGGTTTCTTGTTTTGTGCCAGAAATCCCTCATCCGATACTTGTGCTATTTGGCGAAAAAGGATCGGCAAAATCAACCACAATGCGTTTTACGAGGCAAATAGTTGATCCTTCTAAGGCTGATTTACTTACGCTGCCGGGAAAAGATGAATTGGTTCAACAACTAGCTCATCACTACACGGCTTTTTACGATAATGTGAACCGAATCAACCAGATGACTTCAGATGTTCTATGTCGTGCGGTAACTGGAGCTGGGGCTTCGAAACGGCGGTTATTTACCGATGATGACGATGTCATTTATAAATATCGTCGCATCATTGCGGTGAATGGTATCAACAATGTGGTACAGAGTGCAGATCTGCTTGATAGGAGTATCCTCGTTGAGCTTGAACGTATCCCCAAAAATGAGCGAAGAACGGAAGCAGAGCTAAACAATTCATTCAAAGGTGATATTCAAAGCATCTTATCGGGTGTATTCAATACATTAGCTAAAGCACGCACGATATTTGATGATCTTGAAATTGAAAGTTTTCCGAGGATGGCTGATTTTGCGAAATGGGGCTACGCGATAGCAGAAGCGTTAGGTTTTGGAGGTGATTTGTTTGTGAGGGCGTATGAGGCGAATATAAATCAGCAAAACGATGAAGTTTTAGAGAACGATCCTGTCGCACATACACTGTGTTGCTTTATGGAGGACCAAGAGGAATGGGAAGGGAGTCCTACAGAATTGCATGACCAATTACTTGGGATAGCGACCAATGAAAAGATTCCTCACAAATATATGCCAAAAACACCTGCATCACTTGGGAAACGGATAAACATAGTGCTTTCGAATCTACTTGAAGCTGGAATAGAGATCGAGCGAATGAAGGATACGGGTGGTAAAAGAGGGAGAACTTATAAAATCACAAAAACTATCGTCGCACTCGTCGCAGAGTCTTCCGAACCAGAATCAGTCAGCGACAGTAGCGTCGGTAGCGACAGCAGCGACAGTAAAAAACAGGTTGAGAAGGTACATACTGTTGAGAATTTTAAGAGTGGCAAATGTGTGCTCGGGGATTTATCGTCTGACGATCAAGAGAAAGCTGTTAAGCAACAGTTTGAAATTTAACATTTAACTTTCAATACATGCAGTGTAAATTCAAAAACAATCAGGAAAAACAGTGTTCTGCTAATGCAGTGAAAGATAGTCAATATTGCTTTTTTCATGACAAAGACAATGAAAAACAGCGTAAATTGGCACAGTCCAAAGGTGGTAAGGCTAATTTGATTGCTGTTAAAGATCCTTTGCCTCCAATGCCGATCGCCAACGTACAGGACGTCTTGGGGTTATTAGAAGACACAGTTAACAGGGTTCGCACGGGCGAACTTGATGTGAAAATTGGAAATTGTATTGGATTCCTTTCAGGGCATCTTATTCGTGCTTTTGAAGTAACAAGTATTGCGAACAGGGTGGAAATCATTGAGCAAGCAATATTTGAAAAAAGAACGCGTATTTCATAATTTTATTCTTATGGAGTGGGATTTTACTACATCGCAGGTATTAGGGGGAGAAATTGACTATGGTCTTGAGGATTTTATAAGAGATTTGAAAGGAGAAATGGAATATAATTTCCCGAAATATGAGAAACGGAAACAGAAGAGGCTTTTCGAGCTTTATTACAGGGTGTTTTATTTCAGCTTTAATTGCAAAAGTGTAGACGAAATAAGCAAGCTAATGGGAATAGAAAAGGAGTTTGTGGAGATTATAATTGAAGGAGGCAAAGACAATATTGCAATGCTGGAAGCGATTATAATGGGAAAATTCATCCAAAATTTAAGGGATTCAGGAGGTATGTTGAGCGACTCAATGAATCTGAAACTTTTAAGTGCTCAAGTGAGAGATTTTCATAAAAAACATAAACTTTAAAACTATGATAAAGAAACTGAACATAAAGAGGATGATAAAAGAAATGACCTTGAAGGATAAGGCTAAATTACTTTTCGCTGATTCAAATCATAAATATGAAACAAAGGGCGAGAAGAGATTGCTGACCCCAGAGGAAGAGGAGGCTATCGTGGAAGATTGCCACAAGAAACATCAGATAGGAGAGTTGAACGAACTTGTTATGCTTTCCAATTTAACTACTTTTGCTATTGCAGATGTCCACATAAATATGTTGAACTTCGAGCTGGTTATGAGTCGTATAAATACGTGGGTAACAATAATAGCTCTTAAAGGGAGATCTAATGATACAATTGATAAGATTTTAGCTGCAGTGGATGGGGAAAAGTCAAAAGATGCCAGATATTTTGCAAAGAAAATAGAAGAGGAAAGAGAAGATGTTGAGGATAGTTTTTCGCTTTTTTGTATGCCAGGGTCTAAATATAAGGGACAAAAGGAAACTTTAGTGGCTGAGCCGAATCTTCTTATCCAAAAGATGTTTGTGCGAGCTATAGATGCTTACAAGCGGCTGAAAGCGACCTTGTATGTTGTTGATTACATCAGTGAAAAAGGTGGGATGAATTTTGTATGTAAAATAGACCAAGAGATTATAGATGAAGCTAATAAGCTTTTGGGGGGATTTTTTACTCTTGAGGAAGGCTTTTTGGGGATTTTGTATGTGTACAGGGAATCTTTAAAAGTCGACTTGATTAAGAAAAAGAATTTTACTGAGCCTCGATTTTTTGAGCTACTTACAGATCAGGAAAAAGTTCTACAGTTAACGGATGAAGAGAGAGGAAAAGCTGAAGAGAAGGTTGATAAACATATTGAAAGGGGGGCGTACCCCACTACTTGAGTAATGACTTTTGTAATTTTTTAAATATGATATATAATGACGATGCTGTTCAACAACCAGGAGAAAACCGATAGGTTAATTTGTTTTTCGAGAGGGGCACTGTGTGTGTCAACAAAGAACCTATTGGTCTCCGCGTTGAACAGCCACACCAGTGTCCCTTTTGGATCTTTAAATAATAAATAAATGAAACTGAAATACTATATTTATTGTCGGCGTAGTCAAGATCGTGAAGATCAGCAAATTTTATCTATTGAATCACAGAAAAGAGAGTTGCTTGCTTTTGCTAAAAAACATGATCTGGATGTTGTTAAGCTCATTTCTGAAGACATGACTGCTTACAAGCGGGGTAGACCTAAATTTAATTGGATGATGGAGCAAATTGAACAGGGGAAAGCAAATGCTGTGCTAACTTGGCATTTAACACGGCTAGCAAGAAATGGTGCTGATGGTGGGCTTATTATAACTTTGATGGATGAGGGGAAAATCCAAGAGCTTCGTACTACGGAGAAGACTTATTTGGATACGCCCGATGATAAATTTATGATGACTATTCATTTCGCGATGGCAAAAAAGAGTTCTGACGACACAAGTTCATTTGTAAAAAACAACCTGAAAACAAAGCTGGAAAAGGGGGAATACCCAGGTGTTGTACCTTATGGGTATTTGAATATTGATGTAAATGGTGTTATTTCTGGAAAGCGATTTGATAAAGAAAAACAGGCATTACTCGAGGAGTTTGGAAGACCTCTAGAAAGAGTTGAACTTGATCCTATAGAGGCTTCTCTTATTCGTAAAATTATTGAATTAGCACTTACTGGTGTATATGATCTCCCGATGCTTCAAGAAGAAGCCTACAAGTTGGGGGTGAAGGGGAAATTATCGGGCAGGAAATTGGCGAAGGAGTCTGTAAGGGGATTACTTTCTAATATATTTTATACTGGGAAATTTGAATATTTAGAGGAGGTACACCAGGGGATACATGAGCCATTGATGTCAGAGGATGAATTTAATCGTCTTCAGGAAATTCTGAAAGGTCGGAGTCGCCCTAAAAATAGAAAGCGTGATTATACTTACAGTACGCTTGTTCATTGTCCCGAATGTAATCATTTGATGAGTGGTGAATACCAGAAGCAAATCCACTATTATCGTTGTGCAAAGGCAAAAGGGAAGGACGCGGCTTGTTCCAACACACGGCATATACGACAAGATGTGCTTGATGAAGAAATTAAAACAACTTTGGCAAGATTAACTATTCCCCAACATGTCATTGACTGGGCTTTGAAGTATTTGAAAGAGTCTTATTTGGAAGAGAACAAGGTGCTTGCGGGGAAGCGTGCTTTACTGCAGAAAAATATAAATGAAGGAAAGTTGAAACTCGAGAGGCTCACTGCGAAATGGCTTTCTGAAGCCAATATTGACGGGGCGTTGTTTTCTGATGACGAATATAGACAACAAAAGAACGTGATCCAAGATACCATTGCACAGTTTGAAGAGCAGCTTGGTGATAACAATAGTGCAGAAGACAGTTGGCTCGCGAAGTGTGAAGCATTCTTTAAGAAGATTCGTAATCTTTCGAATGAATATGAGACATCAGATATTCTTGGTAAAAAAATTATTCTTCAATCAATTGGTGCAAAGTTCATCCGAAAAGGCGAAAAAATGACTGTGCGACTTGAAGAACCGTTTTCATACGTAATTGAACCACCGCAAAAACAAAAATCTATCCGAACTGAAGGGGATAATTTGTTAACAGGTGGGGCTTCGTCTGAGGTCAAATCATGGCTCCGGGGGTGGGATTCGAACCCACGACCAATTGATTAACAGTCAACTGCGCTACCGCTGCGCTACCCCGGAGTGTTCGGACATGGCTAAATATACGCAAGCGTGGCAGGCTTTTCAATATTATTTTTGAAGGATGACTATTTCGCGTGCTACAACCTGATCTGAGCGGTCGTAGATTAGAGGTTCGGTGTTGAGGATTGTTAATCCTGCCTTCTTTGCGATTGAGGGAAAATCAGGTAGACGTATGTATTCTCTTCTGGCTTTGCGGAAGGCGGGAAGGCAGATGACGATCTTTGTTCCCTGTGTGATGAGGGGGGTGATTTTTGTGAGCCAGGTCTCGTGGAGCTGAGTGAGATTTGAGAAAGTTTTGTTTAGATTTTCTTCTTTTGGTAGGCGACTGACTGGAGGGCCTAAGTGTGTTTCTGTAACTATTGCGTCTGGGGTTGTTGGGAGGTCGTTTTCTTCGAGTTGAGATGCGTCTTTGTGGAAGATGGCGAATTCCTTGCTTGTGTCGTCGAAATTTTCGACGAGCCAATAGAGGTTTTGCAAAGTTCCTTGGATGGCTTTTTCATCAATGTCTGATCCGACGACGTCTTTGCTTTGGAGCAGCGCTTCCATCAAGATGGTTCCGCTTCCGCAGAATGGGTCGAAGACGATGTTTGAGGGCTTGTCGAGATTGTGCTCTGCGAGATTTATCATGATTTGTGAGAGTTTTGGAGGGAGCATGCCCATACGTGCATCTCGAAATGGTTTTTTGTAGTCGCGTTTGCTGTATGAATTGATGTCTTGGATGGCGAGTGTTTTTGTTATGTAGAGTGTGCCGGTTTTTTGGCCGCCAAGAATTGAAATGTCGATGCCTTTTTCAACTGATTTGCTTTTGAATATTTGGGCTGACGTTGGGTTTTGCCAAGGTTTGTTTACGAAGCGTGAGTTGAATCCCAAAGATTTGAGGATTTTTTTAGAAAAACTTAAGAAAAATTTGAGAAAAATTTGAGTTTTGTCTGGTAAATTAATAGTGGTAATAGCGAATGGAATTTTACCGGAACGACCTTTGAAGTGATTTTTTAGGAGGGACTCTATGGATTTTTGGATCTTTATCTTGGGGTTTGTGGATTTGAGGGGGAATGAGTCGACTACTTCTGTTGTTTTGATGGTTCCACCGAGTTTGTTTTGAAGATCTTGTGCCTTTTCTTGAGTAGAGACATGAGCGGCCAGATGTGGTGGGAGGGCGAAGACCGCGAAGCGATCAATTGTTTCGACGAAGTTTTCTTCTCCGAGCAGAGAGTTTAGCTCTGCGATGGAAAGATGTTGGAGGCGACCCAATTCGAAAATGTACAATTTTTTATCTGATTTGTCTGACATGACTTGTAACTTAAAACTTTTGAAAAAATCGGAATATCAGGAACAACTTTTTTTGTGTGTTGTTTTCGTGATGAGTATAGTCGTTGCTTTTCTGTTTGGCTATATGGTTTTTCGGTATGAGAGGCTTTCGATTTGTCGGACACCGATAGAGGTTTTGCCAGAAATTAATCCGACAGGAAAGTCGTAATGGTTGAAGTCTTGGAGAGGTGGCGGTATTTTTGGGGCCGTATTTTAAAATTTAACAATTATTTCTATGGCTATGTCACTTAATAAGGTTCAGTTGATTGGAAATCTTACTCGTGATCCTGAGATGAAGCAGATTCCTGGTGGACAGACTGTTGTGAATTTTGGGTTGGCGACTAATTTGAATTGGACTAAAGACGGAGAGAAACACAGCAAGGCTGAATTTCACAATCTTGTTGTTTGGGGAAAGCTTGCAGAGATTTGTGGGCAATATTTGAAAAAGGGAAGTAAAGCTTATTTTGAGGGTCGGCTTCAGACTCGTGATTGGGAAGCTGAGGATGGATCGAAGAGATACAGAACTGAGATTGTGGTGGAAAATATGATTATGTTGGATAGAAAAGGTGAGGTTGATTCTTCAGCTGGTTCTTATAACCGTGAATCTGCCGGAATCAAGGAATCTACGGATGAGCCCGTAGCGAAAGAAGCCAAGAAAGAAGCGCCTGCTGGCGAGGAAGTTAGCGTGGACGATTTGCCGTTTTAATAAAAGGCGCCGATCCAATTGAGCACGTGGTTATCCATTAGATGGATAGGTACCAGAGGTGGGACCGACGCCTTAACGAAATTCTCCCTACTTTTTTTTAATGACGGAGGGCTTCAAGTTGAGGCCAGTCGCCGTCAGGTCTTTTGTTTTTTGTTTTGGTGGCTCGCCTGGTGGCTTGCGTAGCAAGTGAGAGGCGGGCCTATACGGTTCACCGGGGGCTTGCGATCAAGCAAGTTTTGGGTGAGTCGAGCGGCGAAACAGAACGTTGTTCTGTTTTGCCTTTTTGTTTTTGTTCAATTTGTTTTTGTTTTGATTGAACGTCCCTACAATTTTGGTCCATTAGAGGGCAGGGCCAAAGTCAAGGGAGCTTTTCGGTGATGGAGGGATCAAGTTTCTAGGGCGCTCAAATTAATGAGGGCTTTGGACTTGAGCACAACATCGAAAAGCAGGGAGTGGCGAGGCGTTAAGAGATTGGGCTTGAGCGCGCCCCCAGCCACTGCTTTTCGTCCGATAAGTAGGTCGAATTTTCAATGAACATAAACATGATCGTATTCGAGTAATTATATCAAAATTTGGAGATTTTATCAATGGTCGGTATAATTTTTGGCGTGTATTTACTAACTTTTAAATTATGAAAGATTTAGCTACAACTTTGCGCACTATCTATATGTATCTCGTGGCGCTAATTTCGGTTGTTGTTTTTATTATTGGGGCTGTGAATTTGATTGATACAACGTTAAAGACTTGGGTGTTTCCGACTGATAATTGGGAATGGGAGGATCCGGTTTGGCAATGTAATAATTCTGCTTTGCTTGTTGAGGAGGTGATTGCTGATGGGAAAGTTGTTAGCAGTGGAAGTCAGTGGGAGACGATGGAGGAATGTATTGATTATTATGATGAACGGAATGTTAAAAATCGTGCGAATCAGCGAAATCGTGACTTTGCGTTTGGGGTTTCGATGACTGTTGTGTCTTTGCCAATTTGGCTTCTGCACATGTGGTTTATAAAACAAGATAAGAAAAAGAAGAAATGATAGGTTCTAAAGGGAAATTAGTGTTGATAGTGGGACCTTCCGGTTCAGGGAAGGGGACTATCATCAAACACTTGAGGAAGAGACACCCAGATTGGATCTATCCTGTTTCGTATACGACGCGCAAACAGCGTCCGGGCGAGGAGGATGGATTGGTGTATCATTTTATCTCGGAGGACGAATTTAAGAAGGGGATAGAAGATGGGCGATTTTTGGAGCATGCGATTGTGCACGAGAAAGGATATTACGGGACTGATAAAGAGGAAATTCTCTCGGCGCTTCGTGATGGGAAGGTTGTTGTGCGTGAAGTTGATATTCAGGGGTTTCACTCGATTCAGGAAGTTGTTTTGGCTGATGATTTGCTGACGATTTTTGTTGAAGCGGGGGATTTGGATGAATTAGAGAAGAGGATTGCCAAGAGAGGGAAATTGCCTGAAGAGGAGGTTGAGCGCAGGATGGAAAGTGCTCGCAAAGAGATTGCGCAGGCTGATGAGTGCGATTTCCGTGTTGTGAATGAATATGGAAAGGTTGAAGAGGCTGTAGAGAAGGTGGATGAGATGATTTTGGGTAATCTTTAATTTTATTTTTATGGACGTGGAACATTATGTTAAAAACGATCCTAGAAAGATGGTACTGAGGGATCATTTGGCTTTTGACCGGACGGTTTTGGCTAATCAGAGGACGTGTTTGGCGCATCTAAGATTTGGGATTTTTTCTTTAGCGACCGGGCTGACTTTTATGAAGGTTTTTGCTGATGATCGGGTGTTTCTGATGATTGCGTATTTGGCAATTGCTTTGTCTGTTGTGGCGGTGGTTGTTGGTACGATGAAGTTTTATATTTTCCGGAAAAAGCTGAATATGGTTTATAAGCCGTTTGGGAAGAATTAGAGGAATCGTTGGTAGTATTTTTCGTGGGCGTCGCTTACTGTTTCGCAGCCTCTTTTTTGCATGTAATTGGCAACTCCTCTGTAGTATGGGTCTTGAAGGTTAATGGGTCTTTTTAAGAGTCCTTCTTCCACGAAGGCTATTCCCATTGATGAAGTTAATTTGTCTGGATCTCCTGATTCTTCGATTGTTAGGATGTCCGGGAGGCAAAGGTGTCCTTCGTGTGAGATGCAAACATTTTTTGGGTGGAGCATTAGGTCTTCGTGTTCACCCAATTTTGGGGTAAGGGCTTTTACTCTATTTGCGAATACTGTTAACTCGAAGAAGAGATTTCTTTTTTCTGTTAACAGTTCTTTTAGGCCTAGATTGTATAGGCTTCTTAGGCTTGCGTCTGGTTGTTCTCTACCTTGTCCGTATTCGTATGTTTCTTCGAATGGGGTTTGCTCCGGATCCATATCTTCTTGTTCTAGGCACAAGACCGGATTTCCTTCCTTGTCGGTGCTGATTATTGGGTCTCCGATTTCTGGGATTAATTCCGGGAGTTCTCCGAAACTGTCTTGAGGGCCTATGGCGAGATGTTCTATCAATAAAGCTCTTTGCCTTGCAATTTCTCTGGCTATTCCTTGTAGAGATGTGAGCTGTTCTTCTCTGGAAGTGGGGATTAAGTTGTATTCTTCGTCTCGGTGTTCTGGTGCTCTCATGACTTTGAGGACTCTTCCGGTTGCTCTTCTAGCGTCTTCTCCCACTCTTTCTGCAATTCTGTAGATTGTTGCTTGGTTGCCCCAGCCGATTGTTTCGAGTTTGAAGGATCTTCCTAGTTGTTCTAGGGCTTTTTCTTGGATTGGGATTTCTTCTTGTATAACTGGTTGTGTTGAGGCTGTTTTTCCCATGATTTTTTTTAGGTTTCAAGTCTTCATTTTGACCACTTTTTGGTCAAAAGTCAAGGGGAAGGGGTTGAGCTGGGTTGGTTGTGATTTTGCTTGAAAAAAAGAGGTTGTTCGTTTAAAGTTCTGATCGCGATCGTTGGGGCGTCGCCAAGTGGTAAGGCACATGGTTCTGGTCCATGCATCCGGGGTTCGAATCCCTGCGCCCCAGCCAGTTGAATTTTTTTAATATTATTCTATGGAAAAAATAAATGAAAGTAGTGAGGCTTTAATGAGGATTGTTATAGGGATAGTTTCGGGGGTTGTTCTTGGATTTTGGAGAGTGTTAGTGGGAGTTTTGGTGGTAGTTAATTTGTTTATTACCCTTACAACAAATAAGCGTAATAAGGAAATTGCAGATTTTTGTGAGATCTGGAACACTCAAGTGTATGTTTTCTTGAAATACATGACGTTTGTTTCAAATGAACGTCCATTTCCATTTAAAGGGATGACCAAGAATCTTTCTAAGTTCGAGAAGGAAGTTAGGTCTTGAGCTTTTGAATTGGTTAAGCCAGTCAAAAATTATCGATCCAGATTGTGGAAGTCGGGAATCCAGGTTTTTTAGTTGACTATTACGTCTAAATGTATTATTTTCAAGTCTTATGTTTTAACTTTTTTAAGATGAATAATCTTGATAAACTCCCTGAAAAAGATGAAGAACGTTCTTTTTTAGAAGAACATCCTAATGGAATTATATCAAGAGGTCGCAATGTTCATGGTAGTTTTTGTCCTTCTGGTCAAAGCATTTATGCAAATGAACGATCTCGTCAAAACTCCACGCAACTAATGGGTGTTGCTACATTGGGGATCTATAGGGATTCGCAAAAAAAAAGACGTGTAAAAATCCTGTTTTATGAGCGGGAATTCCCCGTCAAAGGAAGTTTTGAAGGAGTTTGTTGGCAGTTTCTTTAAATATATTGTAGAAATGATTAGAGTTTTTTATCTCAAAAGGGTACTAGACCTTAAGTAGCTAGCCAAAAAATTTTCTATTTCTTTTTTCTCTGAATCCGCTAAAATTTGCGCTATACATTTGCAGAAAATTAACCTCATTCAAACCATGATTCATGACAAAATTCAATTAGCTATCAAAGAAGTTCGAAAGATGGAAGAAGAGCTTAAACAGGTCAAAAAAGACATAAGGCAAGAGGAGAAAATCGAAGATGTGCAATATATCGAGCTAAAAGCTGGGCTAAAGGACATGCGGGCTCAAGTGAAAGATTCGGAGGAAGAGCATTTGAGTGATCTGCACGATTCGGAATTTTATCAAAAGCTTAGGGAAATGAGGCTGAAAGGTGAAGAAGATCTTGCGCTTGCGAGGGAGAAGCTTTTTGGTTTGTTTGCGCAGGTTCCGTTCAAGCCTTTTGAGATTGATATGAAGGAAGAAGAAGGGCTTGTGAAGATTCAGGCTATGCCTGAAATGAGGGTTTTTGTGAATGGAAGAGAGGTGAAGAAGGGGAGTTAGGCGGGTTTAATCTTCTGGTGGTCTCTGCCATCCTTGTGATTCTAATTGATTGCCGAAAGCGTTTATTAGCAGTGGGTGATTCACTAAGTTTCTTAGATTTGTTGCAACGAATCTTTCGTACTCTTCTTCTTCGGCACCTTGTAGTCTTTCACCTGAGATACCGAGTTGTGCATTTCGGCGGGCGAACCAGAGTGAGTTGGCTGTTTTTTGCCATTCTTCTTCAAGTTTTCCTATGAAGCCCATGGAAACTCTTGTCAATCCTGGGGTTAGTCCCATTTTTGCTTGTTCTTCTTTTGGTACTTCAGACGAAGTGGAGACTCCTGATATCGATACGAGGGTGTCGAAGTATCCTAGGCTGACTGCGTTGAATCCTCCTCTGAGTTTTTGGAGCATGTATACAAATCTTTTTGCGACTTCCTGGTCTTCGAACATCATTGTTATCATTCCTCCAAATCCGTATTCTTCGTTCATCATTTCTTTTGCAAGTTCGTGTTGTGGGTGAGATTCAAGTCCGGTGTACCTTATGTTCTCTCCAGATTGTTCGAGCCTTTTGGCAATTTCCATTGCTCTTTCTGAATGGGCTTTCATTCTTGTAGGAAGGTCTTGTAGATATGTGTTAAGTTGCCATGCGTCTTCTTGGCTGAGGACTGGCCCCATGAGCATGATTTCGCCATCTGTGAGGTCCATGAGTTTGTTGCGAGCTTGTTCGTTACAGCATATTCCTCCTCCGGTTACGTCGCTTCTTCCTCCGATGAATTTTGTGAGTGAGTGAACTACTGCGTCGGCTCCGTGTCTCATTGGATTGAAAACTGCGGGAGTGAATGTGTTGTCAACCATCAGTAATGCTCCGCATTCGTGAGCTTTATCTGCTAACCTTCTTATATTTGCGACGCTAAGATCGGGGTTTGCTAATGTTTCCGTGTAAACGATTTTAGTTCCGGGAGTTATTATGCTTTCAAATTCGTCGGTGTCTCCGGGATTTGCAAAATCCACTTCTACTCCCCATTTTGGTAGAAAGTTTTTTAGTCTTGCGAACGTTCCTCCGTATATCGTTCTACTTGCCGCTACCTTGGCGCCTGGTTCGAGATGTTGCAGGAGTGTTGTCATTATTGACGACATTCCACTGGCTGTTGCCCAGCCGGTGTCTGTTCCTTCGAGTGCGGCCAATGAATTTCCGAGTTGCATTGTGTTTGGGGCGAAGTGTCTCAGGTATAGGAAGCATCCTTCTTCGAGCCCGAGAGGTTTTTCTCCGTGGAATATTGCTGTCATTGAGTCCGGGTGCATTGTTGTGAAGGTCGAAGATTTGCATACAGATTGATTTACTCCGCCGTGTTCACCGAATTCTCGTGGTGCGTTTTTGAGGGCTAGCGCTGGATCCCAGTCGTCTTTGTCTTCCGCGAGTTTGCGCATGAGATCGAACACTTCCTGTGTTTCTTCAGGAGCTTTGTAGAATCCGTCTTCCGGTGTCCACCAGGTCCAGTTTTCTTTTTCCGCGATTAATTCTGCTATCGGGGCGAATTTTTTCATTTCCGGATCGATTTCTTCCGATTCGAAAACGCCTCTCTCTATTAGCAGTTTGGCTATGTCAAAAAGTTGTTCTGTTATTTTAATTTTCCTCTTTGTTGGAAGGATATTGTGGTTTTTTATTTCTTCAACTAATTGTGTTGCAAAGAGGCGTGCCAGTATTGGGAATTCGACTTGTTCTTTTAAGTATTGAATGTGGTCTTCTTCTGGGCCGATTTGTTCTTCGCGAGTCATCTCGAGCGCATGGTTTCTTTCTTTTGGGGAGTGGAGTCGATGTTGCATAGATTCTCCCTCGCTTGCTTCTTGGTAAACATTTGCGTGGGTGTCCTCTTTCAAAAACTCAAAGAATTCTTCGTTGATCAGTGGGTTTTCGGCCATATCGGAAATTATTAATTTTATACAGGAGAGGATTGTATAGAATCCGGAGGGGATGTGTCAACTTTTGTGGGACTGCAGGGTCTAGGCTCTAAACTTTTTACCTTCGTATCGAACCATCTCGACTCTGGTTTGTTGGCCGAGGATTTCTTTTGAAAGAGGGTCGTCGTAGTCGCAATCGTAGACGACTCGGACGATTCCGGAGTTGAGAATCATTTTGGTGCAGATCACACATGGGAAGGTGTTGCAGTATAAAGTTGCACCTTCGATGTTGATGCCGAATTTTGCGGCTTGGGTTATTGCGTTTTGTTCTGCGTGGGTGCCGCGGCAGAGTTCAGCGTTTTTGCCTGATGGGACGTTGAGTCTTTCTCTCATGCATCCGCCTGCTTCCGCGCAGTGGGGGACGCCGCGGGGCGCGCCGTTGTAGCCGGCTGTGAGTTGTTGTTTATCCTTTGCTATTACTGCTCCGACTTTGCGGCGGAGGCACGTTGCGCGCTTTGCCCATGTATAGGAGACTTCCATAAATATTTCGTCGAAAGTGGGGCGTTCGACGCCTGTCATAAGGGCTGTGAAGTGTTGAAGTTTAGCGTCGAGTTCTCGGAGTTGTCCTTCGTTTATTATTAAGAAGTCGGACATTTCAAGGCATTTTTGGACTTGTTGGCCTGATGTTGGATCTTCTCCTATTCCGCTTTCTCTTTTGAGGCGTGTAAATACTTCTTCTTTTGTGAGATTTTCTTCGCCGGGGCGTTTTCTTGTTTTTAGACGACCTGTAATTGCGGTTAAGCTGGATGTGACTGCCAGTAGGTTTCCATTGGGAAGGCGCTTGATTTCTGCGGCTTCGCGAGGGTTTCTTATGCCGTCAATGACCCATTTGCCTGTTCCGATTGCCGCGCCTTCTTCGTTTTCTATTGTTTCGCGGACGCGCTGGGCGAGGATGCTAGGTCCGTATGTTTTTCGCAAACTATTGCCGATGTCTTGAAGGTTTTCGCGGGTATGTTTTTCCCCACGTTTATCTGCTTCTGCTCTCACCATCTCTGAAAGAGAGATATATTTGTATCCTTGGTTTTGGAGTCTTTTTGCGATTTCGCTCTTTCCCGTTCCCATATATCCTGTGAGGCCGACGTACATAAATTCAGATTTTTAGTGATTTTTTTGGCAAGGTCGAATTCTATACCTAGAGTGGGGGGTTTGTAAATTGCGGGAGATTAAATCTTATGTTAAAATCCGCATCGTGCGTGCTTTCTTTTTGAGTTTCCACGTGCTGTGTCTTGGTTGGCCGACAGGCCAGTGTCTTGGCACAAAACTAACTAAACTTAACCTTCCGAATATGAATGTACTTGGAGATGTCCAGGAAAAACTCCATTTGAAGGAGTTCAAGCACGTTACGGCGATTGCTGTTGTGTTTGTTTCGATTCTGCTGATTTCAAATGTTGCGTCGAGCAAAATTCTTCAGCTTGGGCCTTTTGATTTTGATGGGGGAACACTGCTTTTCCCGTTGAGTTATATTTTTGGGGATATCCTTACGGAAGTGTATGGGTATAAGAGAACCCGGAAGGTGATTTGGCTTGGGTTTGCGATGGCTCTTTTGATGGGGCTTGTTTTTATTGTTGTTGGAGCTTTGCCGGCTTCTGAAGGATGGGAAGGCCAGGAAGCGTATATGGCGATTCTCGGATGGACTCCACGAATTGTTATTGCCAGTGTGATTGCGTATTTTGCCGGGGAATTCTCGAATTCGTATATTTTGGCGAAGGTCAAAATCTGGATGAAGGGTAGAAGACTTTGGGTGAGAACGATTGGCTCGACTCTTGTTGGTGAAGGGATTGATACTGTTCTTTTTGTTTTGATAGCGTTTGTTGGTGCGTCTTGGGCGACTCCGGATCTTTTGATTGCAATAATTATTTCCAATTATATTTTTAAGGTTGGAGTTGAGGTGTTGTTTACGCCTGTGACTTATGCGATTGTTGGATTTTTGAAAAAGAGTGAGGGAGTGGATGTTTATGATAAAGACACTAATTTCAATCCGTTTAGGTTAAAGGAGTAGGAGTCCTTTCAAAAAAAATTCACAAAGTCGCGTCCTTATGTTATAAATTAAAGGAAATAATCCTTTTCCAATTCCCTATGAAAAAAATGCTTAAAAAAGTCGCGTCCAAGTATGTAGACAGTTTGGCTGAGTCTCTGTCTGGTGATGGAGGTAATAAGCGTGGCGGTAAAAAAACACTAAGGAATCCTTTTGTCGAGAAAGAACACACCATGATTGTGAGTCGGCTTCCCGGGTACTTTCTTATCTTTTGTCTGCTTGCGGTTTTGTATCTTTTGTATCTGGTGACGGCGCCGTTTCTTACGACGCTTATTATTGCTGCGGTTTTGACGATTTTGTTTTATGGAGTTTATAAAAAACTTTTGAAGTTTTTTGGAGGTTATAGCAGGATTGCTTCGGCTATCACGTGTCTTCTTGTAGTTTTGATAATTATTGTGCCGTTGGCGGCTTTTATTGTTCTGCTTGCTCGAGAGGCGATTGATATGTATGCCACAGTTTCGACGAAAATTGCATCAGGGGCTCTTGATCCTCTTTTCCGATGGGAAGAAGGAGGGTGGCTTTTTGACTTGAAGGGCAAACTTGAACCTGTTGTTGATTTGGATGGTTTGGATTTGAAGGGAATGGTTGTGACTGCCGCTCAGGATGTTAGTACATTTTTGGTTGGGCAGAGTGCCTTGATTGCGAAAAATATTGGGGCGTTGATTGTTGATTTTATTATTATGCTCTTTTCGATGTTTTATCTGTTTAGAGATGGAGATAAATTTGTTGAAAAATTTACAATACTAAGTCCTCTTCCGAAAAAATATGAGAAACAGATCTATGGTCGTATAGACCAAACTGTGAAGGCGATAGCTTTTGGAGTGTTTTTGACTGCGATAATTCAGGGTGTTATTGCTGGGATTGGATATACGGTTGCTGGGATTCCGAATCCTGTTTTTTGGGCGTCGGCGACTGCACTGTTTTCGCTGATTCCTCTGATTGGAACGGCCGCAATATGGTTCCCGGCGGCAGTGATCGTGTTTGTTCTTGGTAATTATGCGGGAGGAATCTTCCTTGTGCTTTGGGGAATGTTTGTTGTTGGAACGGTCGACAATTTGGTGCGTCCGTACTTGATTGGTGGGAAGTCACACATGTATCCGCTTTTGACTTTCTTCGTTGTGCTTGGAGGGCTTTGGACTTTTGGCTTGAAAGGAATTGTTTTTGGGCCGTTGATTCTTGTGCTTTTCCTTACTCTTTTGCATGTTTATGAACTTGAATATAAAAAAGTACTTAACAAATAATTCATATGACCGATAAAAAACCTGGGAAACTTGGGAAGTTTGGAAAGTTTCCTCTTGAACAAGTCCCTTTTATGGGGGCGCTACTGCTTTTTGCGGCGTTTTCTTTGTATGGAGTTTTGTCTTTTAGTTCGTCGTTGGACAACTATGTGGATACTATGCATGCGTCGGTTTTAGATGATGAGCTTTTGGCTGATGGTGGAGCTATCCTGGATCCTGAGTTGGCTACGCTTGAGGCGATGGATGCTGGTGAGATTTTCACTGATGTTCCCGGAACTCATCCGAATGGGACGGCTATAGCTTACTTTAAGCAAATGGGCTATGTAACGGGATATGATAACGGGGGTTTCAAGCCGGATCAGCTTGTTAATAGGGCTGAGCTTTTGACGATTCTAACTAATGTAGTTGGGGCGGATTTCACAGGGGGTGTTTATGAGGATTGTTTTCTTGATGTGACCGATCAGTGGTTTGCGGTTTTTGTTTGTTATGCGAATATTAATGGTTGGATTGGCGGTTATCCGGACGGAACTTATCAACCTGCGGCGACTCTCGTAAAAGCCGAGGCTTTGAAAATAACTCTTGTTGCTCTTGGATTTCCTATCCCTGATTCTGTAGGTCAAAAGCCTTATGATGATGTTACGCTTAATGCTTGGTATGCGCCTTATGCGGTTGTCGCCAAGGAAGGAAATATAGTTGTTGGATCTCTATTTGGCCCGACTGAGCAAATGACTCGAGCTACTTTTGTTCAGCTCGTTTATAACGCAATGCTTTACGGCGGGATGATCTAGTTGGGATTTTGCTACAGTTCCGAGTCTATTATCTGTGAAAATGTATTGAATTTTTGTGCTCCAACTATTAGTTGGCCGTTTATTGTGAAACTTGGTGTTCCAGATACTCCTACAGATATAGCTTCAGCCATGCTTTTCCCTATAGCTTCGTCGTACTTGCTTGGAGCTTCTTCGTAGCATGTGGTGAATTTATCCATGTCTAGATTGAGTTCTTTTGCGTAATTTTTAAATAAATCTTCGTGTTCTGAAGAATATGACCATTGTGACTGGTATGTGAAAAGCTTTTCGTGCATATTTGTGAAATTTCCTTGTTCTCCTGCGCATTTTGCCGCGTATGTAGCTGGACGTGCTTTTGCATGGCCGGTTAATGGGTAGTCTTTGAATACGTATTTAACTTTCCCTGTGTTTACGTATGCAGATTGAATTTGTTGGTATGCGTCGTAAAAAAATCTTTGGCAGAATGGACATTGATAATCTGTGTATTCGACTATTGTCACGGGGGCAGTTGTGTCTCCGATAAAGAAATATCCGTTTTCTACTCCTTGCGTTACGACGATTGATTCTTCAGCGGTGGGGTTTTTAACGGTTGGGGCTTCGGCGGTGGTGTCTTCAGCAGTTGGGATTGCTTCTATTACGTCGCAGTTTCCTCCTTCAAATATATTTACACTACCTATTATTAGTCCTCCTAGGAAGAAGACGCTTGCTGTTGCTAATACGTGCCAGTTGAGAAATTTTTTATGCATGGGTTGAGGTTTAAAAAGTATTTTAGAAGATATCGATGTTGTATTTTATATACAGATTGTTAATTGTATTTGCAAGATTGCCGGTTTCGCCTGTTAGCATTCCGAGGCCGAGTAGTAACAGTAGGATGGCCATTATTATTGTGAAGATTCTTCCGATTTTTCTAGTGCGAGTTGTTAAGTTCGATACTTTTGATGCGAGGAGTGCGATGGCTATCAAGGTGATTGCCATCCCTAGTGCGTATAGGCCGAAGAGTATGATTCCTTGTTTTGTGCTTGTTTGAGTTATTGTTAATGCGAGGATGCTTCCTAGGATTGGGCCGTAGCATGGGCTCCACCCGAATGCGAAAATCATTCCTGTTAATAGTGACTTTATTGGTGATGCTTTTTCGAATTTTTTTGCTATGGTTTTTTGGAGGGGGAGTTTAAATTCTTTTCGGAAGAATTTAAATAGGCCGGCGATTTGGAGGGAGAGGAGGATGATTATTATGCCTCCAATTATTTCTATTGTTCGTCTGTGGATTGCGAAGAATTTCCCGATTGTTCCGATGACGGCTCCGAAAAGCAGAAAAACTACTGTGAATCCGAGTGAGAATAAGATTCCATGGAGGAGGATTTTTTTGCTTGAGGGAGTTGTTGTTGATGTATTGGAATTTGCCACGCCGGTCATGTATGCAAAATAAGCTGGGATTAAAGGGATTATGCATGGAGAGAAAACAGATACAATGCCGGCTAGAAATGCGATTGTTGTTGATGTGTGCATGGCTTCATAATACTCGTTTGTTCTTGAGGATCAAGGTAATGGTGATGGTGAGGACGATGATGATGATGGGGAGTGCGAAGTAAGTGAGGGGGGTGGAATGGGGTTTCGGTATGTGTGTTGCCTGCGATGTCTCTGGTGTCCCTGAGGATTCTGGTGCTCCGGGGGCCCCTATTTTGTAGTCGATGAGCGAGAATTCTGTGTTTGAGGGTTTTGAGATGAGGAGTTTTGCCGGAGTTCCTTCTATTAAGGTGATTTGGGCGGTCTCGAAATCGAGGGGCGGATCGGTGAATGTTATTGTTAGGATTTTGTTTGAGTTTTTTGGTTGGAATTTAAAGAAGAATTCGTCTGCGATTTGTGGGGATTCTGTGATTATTCCTTCGAGGCGGTACAAGGGTTGGTTTGGGCTGTTTGGCGTTGGGGTTGTCCAGTGAAAAGTAGATTTTTCTCCGGTTTCTGAGAGGATGCGAGTTTCTGCGTATGATTTTCCTTCTTCGGATTTTCCGTATGAGAGGCTGTCTATTAGGGTGTTGGTGTTGTTGAAGAGGCGGACTTCGTCGTTTGAGTTGTTGAGATTAATGTTTGTCTGGGATTTGTTGAGGGTGGTTGCGGTTTGTGGAGGGATTGTGAGTTGTGGGATTTTGTATGGTTTACTGCCACCTTCTGAATCGTCGATGGTCCAGCCGGTTAGGTTTGCTGGGATGTCTGACGTATTTGTCAGTTCAATCCATTCGTTATTGGCGTCTTTGCCTTTGGGGTTGGGAAGGATTTCGGTGATTTTGATCATGGGGGGCGGGGTTTTTTGTCCAGAAAGTTACGTATCTTTTTTTACAGGTTGGCGTTAACAGGTTGGAGAAAAGTTACGTATCTTTTTTTACAGGTTGGCGTTAACAGGTTGGAGAAAAGTTACGTATCTTTTTTGGTAAATTCACTGATGAATAGGGCCAATCTTCGGCTTTTTTTACTAAACCAGCTCTGACTGGATTGTCTATTATGTATTTTATAGTATTGATTAGTTGTTCTTGGTCATTTATCGGGTTTGCGTGGTATCTGCCTTGGAATAATTGTCCTTTTCTATTCCATTTTTTGTTGAAGTGTATGGAGTAGGATGCTTGTATAGATTTCAAGAATTTTACGGCATTTATGCTGTCTGGCTTGATTATCATGTGGAAATGGTTTGGCATTAGGCAGTAGCAGATTATATCTATGTTATATTTCAATTTAAATTTGTTGATTTTGTCTATGAACCATTCGTAATCTTCTTCCTTGTAGAATATTTTTCTTTTGGCTAGTCCTCTATTTGTGATGTGGTAATGTATTTTTTCTTTAAGTTTTATCCTTGTTTTTGGCATTATTTTTATTGGAATTATTGATGTGCTTAATATATTTTACTTTCCACTTCTTAATTCTGTATCAATTTTTTCTCAATTTCCCCTCAAATTTTCCTCAATTTTTCCTCAAATGTGTAGGAGCAGGTTGGGATGGACGAAAGCTTGAGCTTTGTGTGCGTTTTGATTGACTTTGTCTTGTCGCTCGAGTAAATTTACGTTGCACAAAGGAGGAGAAGTTTGCCTAAGTGCATACTTGGTCTGGATAGGAAGGATGGAAAAGATAGAACAACAAATTAATAGTAGTTTACATATAAAAATCTGCGGGTGAAAAGTCCGTGGTCCGAGAATGTTCAATCTCTTGATTCCGTGAGAATCCCTTCTGTTGCAGGTCAGGTCAAACTGATATTTTAAACAAATGAAAAATGACACTGATTACTGTTTTTGTAGCATTGGCGGCGCTTGCCGGTGGTGGCTACGGGGGTTATGTTTACAGGAAGAAACAGATTGAAGAGAAGAACAAGGATTTGGCTGTGAAAGCTGACAAAATTCTGGCTGATGCGAAGACTAAGGCGAATGAAACTGTTTATGAGGCGAAAAACAATGCATTTAAGTTGCAGGATGAAGCGAAAAAGGAAGAACATCGAAGGCGTGAGCAATTGGCGAAAATTGAAGAGCGGCTTGTTAAAAAGGAGGGGGCTCTTGATGACAAATCGGACAAGGTTGAGAAATTGAAGAATGAGTTGGAAGACAAAGTTACTTCTGTGAAGAAGCTTCGTGAGGAGGTTGAAGGAATTTATAAAATGCAGGAACAACAGCTTGAGAAGGTTGCCGCGATGTCGAAGGAGGAGGCGAAGGAAGTTCTTTTGAAAAAGGTTGAAGAAGATGCAAAGGCTGATATTGTCGAGACTATCAAGAAGGCTGAAGTTGAATTGAAGAAGGAAGCTGGTCAGAAGGCGAAGTTTATTATTGCTGAAGCGATCCAACGCTATGCGGCGGAGACTGCTTCTGAGTCGACGGCGACTATCGTAAATCTGCCGAACGATGAAATGAAAGGACGAATTATTGGGCGTGAAGGGCGAAATATCAATACTTTTGAACAGATTACCGGTATTGATGTGATTGTTGATGACACGCCTGGTTCGATTGTGATTTCAGGATTTGATTTGGTGAGACGTTATATTGCGAAGGTTGCTCTTGAGAGATTGATTGAAGATGGACGAATTCACCCGGCGCGTATTGAGGAAACTATTGAAAAGGTTAAAGACGAAGTGAATGTTTTGATTAAGGAGCTTGGAGAGAAGGCTGTTCTTGAGTGTGGGGTTACCGGGTTTCATCCAAATTTGGTTAAGATTCTTGGACGACTCAAGTTCCGTGTTACTCATGGACAAAATGCTCTTAAACACAGTATGGAAGTTACTTTTATTGCCGCGAATCTTGCTGAGGAATTGGGAGCGGATGTTTCTGTTTGTAAGAGGGCTGCATTGCTACATGATATTGGGAAAGCGGTTGATCATGAAATTCCAGGACATCATGCGAAGATCGGTGCTGATATTGCTGCGAAATTTGGTTTCCCGAAGGAAGTTGTACATGCTATTGCTTCACATCATGGGGATCCGGAGCCTGAGAGTGTTGAGGCGCAGATTGTTTATGCGGCTAACCAGATTAGTAATTCTCGTCCAGGAGCAAATAAAGATAATCTTGATTCATATATTAGACGGCTTGCTGAGCTTGAGAATGTTTGTAATGGATTTGATGGAGTTGAGAAAACGTTTGCTGTTCAGGCTGGTACTGAAGTGAGGATCTTTGTTCAGCCGAAGGAGATAGATGATCTTGGTTCGATCAAATTGTCGCATGCTATCGCTCGAAAGATTGAGTATGATCTACAGCATCCTGGTCCTGTGAAAGTTAATGTTTTGAGAGAGACTAGGAGTGAGGCGTTTGCGGAATAAGGTCGGGGACTTGAGATTTTTTTAGTCGCTCAGGTTCACCTCTTCCCCGCCTTCGGCGGGTCGGGTTCAATTCGCTATAAAAAAATCTCAAGTCCCCTCTATGGGTGGATGAATTTTTTAAGTCGCTCAGTTCACCTCTTCCCCGCCTTTGGCGGGTCGGGTTCAAATTCGCTTTTAAAAAGTTCTCTTTTTCCTTTAGGGGGAGTTTGGACGTGGAAGGACCCAATTCTTCTTGAACTCTTTTTGGTTGAGCGGTAAGCTGTTTGTAGTATTTTTAACCCTATTATTATGAAGAAATTTCTTATTGGTTTGTTGATTGGTCTTTTGGTTGGGAGCGGTGTCTTTTATCTTTTTTCCAGATTTATGGAAATTCCGGTATTGACGGAAACTCCTGTGGAATCTTCTTCTTTGATTGTTGATGGTTGTGGGAATGATCTGTTTGATTACAGTGGGCTTGAGTGGTTTGATGATTTAATTTCTGCTACTGATGAGGAAGGGCTTGTGTTGAGCCCGGTTGAAGTTGCGGATGTTTGTTATTTTGGAAAGGAGAATGCTTTAGTTTTTCTTTATGTGGGGGAAAATCCTTATTATTCTCCACTGACTGAAGGGATCTATAAATATGATGTTAATTCAGGTTCTTTGAGCAAGTCTTCTTATGCAGATAGCAATGGGGAGATGGGTTCCCATTACAATTTGCCTTTAAAATTTGAGGGGATAATGGAGGGAAAAATCTTGTTTTCTGCTCGTCCGATCGCTTGGGGGTGTGGGGATATAGATACAGAGCCTTGTTATTCTCCGGGAGCTACTCATTATGAGTATGATGTTGAGGAGAATATGGTGATGTTTGTGGAACAAGATCCGAGTGAGCTCGTTCCTATGTAAAGGGTGAAACTTGCCTTTTCTTTTTTGGGATTGTTTTGTTATCATGTTCCCCTTTTTATTTTTATTTAAAATTCGATGAGAGAATCTCGTGGGCTTGAGGTGGAAAATAGTAGAGTTCCGGAGTGGTATAGAGCTGCTTTGGATATGAAAGGGGTCCTTTTTAGTATTGCTTTCCAGTCGGGTTTTTCTGCTCATGATGCTGAGGATATGTTTCAGGATGTTGTTGCTAAATTTTTGGAGTCTAAAGCGGATGATGTTGAGAAGTATGATTATCCTAGTATTAAGTATTGGTTTGGTCTTAGATTTAGGGGAGTTGTGCTTGATGAGTTGAGAAAAAAGGATCCTTTAGGAAGGAGCAGTAGAGGTGCGATGAAGATGATTAACAAGGAAGTTTCTAAAGTTGGGGGAGATTTAGATCAAGCGTTGGGAAATTTGGGGGTTTCTAATGATGATTATTGTCTAGTAAAGCGAGGCGGAAGGATGGGAAGGGTACGGCAAACTAGAAGCACAAGGGTTGCTTCTGAGTATGGAGAGGACGTGAATGTTGATAATTATTCTTCGGTATTTCATAATTTGATTGCTGTTGATGAAACTTTGCCTGAGGAGCTTTTAATTGTTGATGAATGTAGAGGAGTTGTTAAAGATGCGGTTTTGCAGGTGTTTTCTCTTTTACCCTTAAGACATGCTGTTGTTTTCTTTTTAAGAGAGTGGTGCGAGAAGACTTGTATGGAGGTGGCGAATGTGCTTGGGGTTACTGAGTCTCGGGTCAGTCAGATCATGATTGAAATTGAAAAGAAATTAGAGTGGATTTTTAGGAAAGTTTTGGGTGAATCTTTTTCAGATGAGGCTCTGGTTTCTGATTTGGAGGATTTTAGAGATATTGATGATATTGAGATTGGTGATCTTTCTAAGCACATTAGGGCTTTGATATTGGAGCGCTGCAAAACAGAAGCTGATAAAGTTATGGTTGGTAATTGGCTACGGGCTATGGGGAATTTTGACCTCATTACAGAGTCTAGGAAGGTTGGAGGTATTGAAAATATTTCCGATGAGATTCTGGGGATGGCTGGGTACGAGAGGTTTTGTAAGAAGTCTAGGAGAAAAGGGACTGGTGCTGTTTGGGGGCTTAGGAGAATTGATCGTTAGTTTGGTTGGCTCAAGGCACGACAGGACGAAGTCATGTTCGTGCAACTTGCCTTTTCTCTCTCTTGGTTGTACAGTTTGGTTAAGTTTTTTAACCTTATTTTTATGAAAAAAGTTCTAGCGATTTTGGCTGTTGGGTCGATCCTGGGTACTGTAATGATTGCATGGTTTGCGGGGCCGGCTTCGGCGGATTTTAGTGATGTGGATGGGAGTCTTTATTACTATGATTCCGTGAAATTTCTCGAGGATGAAGGGATTATTCATGGGAATCCTGATGGGTCGTTTGGGTATTCGTTTCCTATTAATCGTGCTGAGCTTTTGACGATTGTGATTAGGGCTGCTGATGTTGAGTTGGATAGTGCTCAATGGATTGCGTATGGGAATGAGAATTGTTTTGATGATGTTCAAGAGGGGCAATGGTTTACGCAGTATATTTGTTATGCAAAAGACGCAGGTTGGGTGGGAGGCTATGAAGATGGCACTTTTGAGCCTGAATCGGATGTGAATTTTGTGGAGGTTTTGAAGATTTCGATGGAAGCTTTGGGAATCGAATATACTCCTGATACCGAACCTTGGTTCAAGGGGATGGTTGAATCTGCGGCTGATAAAAATTTGATTCCTTTGACGATAACTTCTTTTGATCAGGTTATTACGCGTGGAGAGATGGCTGATTTGATTGCTCGTATTTTGAAATATAATGCTGGAGATTTGGATGAGTGGTTGGGAGAGAAGAAGGATTGTGTTGTGACGTACGAGACGATCGAAGTGGGAACGGATATGGCTAAGCTTTGTGGAGGGGGTGATGATGGGGGAGATGGAGGCGATGATGGTGGTACCGGTTTGGGTTATGGGCCTTTGTTTGTAGATTGGAGTTATACAGATGTTCCTTCTGATCATTATATCTCGACATTGCAGGATGTGGATGAATTGATTTTTTACTATTCTAATGACATGTTCTCTTTTGAAATCGATGGGGCAGGGCAGTACTGGTATGGGCCTTTGACTGAGAGTGACTTTAATACTGAGCTTGCGGAACCGAGTGATGATAAGTTGATGTTTGATACTTTTAATGAAGATGAGACTTGTTTGGGAACTGCGAATGAGGATTTTCATGATTTGATTGTTGAGACATCGAAATTGGCCGCGCTTGAGATTCCGATTTTTGATATTGAGCTTGAAGGGGAGCCGTTTACCTGGTGGATGACGGTTTTTGCTACGAGAAATCCTCTTGGTTGGGATATTGCTGACGCGCAAGCTTATTTGAGTTGTGCGGGGACTGTGATGGCTCCTATTAAGGTGATTGATAATTATTTGTATGAAGAGGAAGATTCTGGTGCGATTCTGTGGGTACAAGAATGTCCGGAGAAAGGACTTGAACCTGTTATGGCGGATTATTGTTCGGATATGAGGGGGATTATTATGTCGCAGTTGAATCCTGATCTGATGGGGGATCAGTAGGTGGATTTACATGAGTTTGCAAGACATGGCGACCCTTGATAGGTCGCCTGTTTTGTGTTATAATTCTTTAATGCTTAATAAAGTGGATTATGCCAACACCTGATAAACCTGATAGGTCGAATTGGGCCGATAAGGTTTGTAAAATAGAAGCTGGGGGGCGTGACAAGAGGAAGAGAAAGGAGGTTTTGCGTAGTTGCAAAAAGTCTTTGGGTGGGATATCAGAGGAGGCTGGGAAAAGCTTGAAATATGATTATCGCAAGCTTGAATTGGCTTTTGAAAAACATTCCAAGAAGGCTGAGGATCCTATCTATAAGGCCCACATGTATGAGCTTTTGAGGGCTGGAGTTGAGTCTGATAGTGATTATTTTATTGAGAAGGTCTCTTTTGAGGAGGGAAAAAGCAGGGAGTATATAGATGCTTTGAAGTTTTTGGCGAAGGCCGGAATAAGGGTTTCCTGGGGGATGGTTGATGATATCACTTTGGGAAAAGCGAAAAATAAGAAGTTTTTGGATGCGGTGGTGAATTTGCATAAAGCTGGAATAAAGATTAATGGAATGGTTCTTAGTTGGTTTTATTTTAAGTCAGCTAAACAGGTTGATGATTTGATTAAGGGGATCAAGAATCTCAAAAAGAAGCTTAAGAAGAAGGGGGTGGAGGATTTGGATATGAGTTATATTTTGGGTTACATTAGTGGTCCGAAATTGCAAGATGAAGAATATCTGGATGCTATAGTTGATCTACATGTTTCCGGAGTTTCTATAGCTAGTCCTGAGGGGTATGGATTGTCAATTTTGCATGGTTTGTCTAAAGAGAAGGCAAAGAGTTCTGAGTACAGAGCATCTTTGAAGATTTTGAAGGATGTGGGGATCAGGGTTGATAATGATTTTGTTAGGGCTTGGACTATTGGGATGGCGAAGAGTTCGAAGTGTTTGGTGGCGATTAAAAGATTGAATAGTGAGGGGGTTGAAATTGATCAGTATTTTTTGAAGGGGCTTACGATTGGAAAACTTAGCAAGGAGTATGTTGATAATGTTATTTATCTTCATAAGGCCGGGGTGAAAAATTTGAGTTTTGTTTTGGAGGATCTTTCCTCATGGAAGGGGTTGGATAGGGGCTATGTTGAGGGGCTTGTGTTTTTGAATAATGAGGGGATTGATTTGATGAGTTTTGTCAGAAATCTGAGTCTGGAATGCGGGCGGAGCAAGGTGTATTTACAATCTCTGATGGATTTGAGTAATGCTGGAGTGAAGGATCTTTTTCTTATTGTGGATGATATTTCTTTGGAGAAGGGAACTAGCAAGAAATATATAGCCAATCTTATTAGATTAATTAAGAGAGGTGTTGATAAAGGGGCACAAGTAGTTAAAGATTTTCCTTTGGAGAAAGGAGAGGATGATGATTATGTGGACATGCTTATTGATGTGGCTTCGGTGGGATTGTTTAGTTGTAACGAGTATACGTGTGATGATGAGGCTATTCGCCGCGTTAGTTCCCAGGATGTGGAAAATGGGCGATATTTTGAAAAGCTTTTGGGAAAGAAGAAGGGGGAGAGTGATGTTTATGTGGCGAATTTACGGAAGGTTGCTTCTGCCGGAGTGAAGATAGATGATTGGTTTCTGCACGCGTTTTCTCTTGAGAAGGGGATTAATGAAAAATATGTTAAGAATTTGATTGAGTTGAAGAAAGTTTTGGGGAAGGAATTCAGTAATCGTCATGTTGCTCGCGTAGAGTTTCTAACTAACGATGTTTTCTTTGATCTTTTGAAAAAGTGGGAGGGAGATTTTAGAATTGCTGGATACAAATATATGCAGGTTGCTATTGGTGTTTCGGACGAGGATATGGATAGGTTGATACTACCTGATATAGAGAGGGGGGGGGGTAGGAGAGATTACCAAAGGAGTAGGTTGATGGCGAGAGTTCCGGTTTTGAATGCGTTTTATGAGGTTAAGGATAAGTATGAGCTTGATTTTATAGCTGAGGATTTTGTTGATTATAATGTTAAAGGATATTCTTTGCAGTTGGTTCGTGCTGTTAATGATTTTCATAATGATTCTAATGAGGTCAGATCTACTTTTGTTAAGGATTTGAAATTGGAAGTTTTGTACGATGTAGTGGTTATGGGGCAGGAGGAGCTTTATACCTCGAGTTTTAGAAATATTATCTATCCGATATTTATTAAAAAGATGCAGGAGGAGGGGTTGGATGCTCTTGGGGTGGTTGAGAAATATGATCCCAAGGGAGAAAAATTCAAGTCTCTTATTCAGGTGTTTTCCAAATATGATAAATTTGGTGATTTCTTTGTAACTATAGGTGAAGTTGATCGAAGGGAAGAGTTTTTAAGGAAAATTGTTTTTGGTTTGGAGGCTAAGAGTAATGGAGTTGAGAATGCGATTGCGTTGTCCGAGACGTTGGATCTTTTGAAGAAAGATGTCAAAATTTTGCCTGAGCTTGAGAAGTGTCTGATTGAGGCGCACGAGGATGCGAATGGAAACGAGAAAATCTTGTATGGGATTGTGTGTTCAATGCATAAATCTTTTGCTGTGACTAATAAGGAATTTTTTAAAAAAATGTACGAAAAATATTTTGTTGAGGATTTGCGGGCGATTTCACATGAAGAATTGGTGAATAAGGATGGTGAAATTATTCAGCGTTATTTTTTCTATGATGATAAGGATGCACAAGGTTCGTATAAGCATATGATGAGGCATTATGAGAGGGATCGAAGTTGGGAGAAGGAAGATAAAGGGAGTTATGTTGTTTTGAGTAAGAAAAACAGGAAGACAGGTGTTACTATTCTGAAATATGTTAATAAGCCAGGAAAATCTGGGGGGAAATCCCAAAGGGGACAAAAAGCTATTAATAACGCTCTGCGTAGCAAAGATTTATCTGTAATTCAGATCGTACATAGAGGACATAGTTATCATGTATCAAAGACTTTGAGTTATCTTCCTTATAGTGCGAAGATTGTTTTCCTTGGGTCGTGTGGTGGGTTCAATAATATTGAATCTGTTTTGGGTGGGGCGCCTAAAGCGCATATCATTTCTACTAAGGGGACGGGGACCATGCGTGTCAATGATCCTCTGTTGAAGATGTTGGATGAGAGTATGCTTTCCGGAGAGGGGATTGTTTGGAATGATCTGTGGAAGGAGGCTGGGACGAAGATCAAGAATCGTATGTTCGATAATTACGTGAATCCTTCGAAGAATACTTCAGCCAAGTTTATTGATGCTTACAGGAGGCATCGGGAGTAGGGTGTGGGATTGGTGCCTGTGTGTGGTTACCGGGTAAGCTGATTTTCTCAGGTTAGGAATTGTGGTTACCGGGTAGACCAAAATTTCATCTTGACTCTGTTTTTTAGCACTCTATAATACGGGGTGCTAATTTTTGTTACTTATAACCTATTAAACATGGCAAAGATCAATCCAACTGGCGATAACATCGTCGTTGAAGCTCTTGAAGAGGAGACTACTTCTGAAAGTGGGATCATTATTCCTGAAACCGCGTCGAAAGAACGACCGATGAAGGGAAAAGTTTTGGCTGTTGGTCCTGGGAAACTACTCGATAGTGGAGAACGGAAGCAAATGGAAGTTAAGGTTGGGGACACAGTTCTTTATACCAAATATGGACCGACTGAAATTAAGGTAGATGGAAAGGATCTACTTATTTTGAGTGCGGCTGATGTTATGGCAACTATTTCGTAATTATAAATTTAACCACATAAAATTATGGCTAAGAAAATTATTTTTGGGGACGATGCAAGAAAGAAACTCTTTAAAGGAGTTCAGGCACTTGCTGATTCTGTAAAGGTTACGCTTGGGCCGAGAGGGCGTAATGTCATTCTTGATAAGAAATACGGCGCGCCACTGATTACTAATGATGGCGTGACTATCGCGAAGGAAATCGATCTCAAAGATCCTGAAGAAAATATGGGCGCGCAACTCGTCAAAGAAGTTGCAACAAAGACAAACGATGCGGCTGGTGACGGGACGACTACGGCGACTATTCTTGCGGAAGCTATGATCGCTGAAGGACTTGCGAATCTGAAAGACGGAGCGAACGCGGTTCAAATGAAAAAAGGAATCAAAGGTGCTGTCGGAGCTCTCGAACTCGCTTTGGAGAAGATGGCTGTACAGATCGGTGACAGCAAGGAGAAGATCGCGCAGGTTGCGACTGTTTCTGCGCAGGATGAGGAGGTTGGTGAGTTGATTGCGGACGTGATGGAGCTTGTTGGTAACGATGGAGTTATCACTGTTGAAGAATCGCAGACAATGGGTATTGAGAAAGAAGTTGTGGAAGGACTGCAATTTGATAACGGGTATGTTTCACCTTATTTTGTGACTGATCCATCAAGAATGGAAGCGTCATATGATGACGTGAAGATCTTGATTACTGACAAAAAAGTTTCTTCGATTCAGGAGCTACTTCCTCTACTTGAGAAGGTTGCACAGACTGGCAAGAAGGATCTTGTGATTATTGCTGAGGAGATTGATGGTGAAGCGCTTGCGACTCTTGTTTTGAACAAACTGCGTGGAACTTTCAATGTTCTTGCGGTGAAGGCGCCTGCTTTTGGTGATCGTCGTAAGGAGATGTTGAGAGATATCGCTTATTTAACTGGTGGAACTGTGATTAGTGAAGAGATTGGTTTGAAATTGGATGCCGCTGAGCTTTCGCATCTTGGTGAAGCTCGACGGGTTGTTGCTGATCAGGACAAAACTACTATCGTTGACGGAAAGGGTGACAAGAAAGCTATCGAGTCTCGTGTTGATGAGCTCAAGGTTCTTCTTTCTAAGACGAGCTCGGATTTTGATAAAGAGAAATTGATGGAACGTCTCGGGAAATTGGCCGGAGGTGTTGGAGTTATCAAGGTTGGCGCTGCGACTGAAGTTGAGCTTAAGGAGCGCAAATTGAAGATCGAAGATGCGTTGAATGCTACAAAGGCCGCTGTTGAGGAAGGAATTGTTCCTGGTGGGGGTGTTGCTCTACTTCGGGCGGCCAGCGCTTTGGAAGGATTGACTGGTGATGCTGATGAAATGACTGGAATTGCTATTGTTAAGGGGGCTTTGAGTCGTCCTTTACATCAGATTGCTGATAATGCCGGAAAAGATCCTGGAAAGGTTATAAGTAAGGTTCTTGGTGAGAAGGAAGGCGTTGGTTACGATGCGGCTAAGGATGCTTATGTCGATATGATCAAAGAAGGAATCATCGATCCGAAAATGGTGACTCGCTCAGCTTTGAAAAATGCGGCCAGTGTTGCGTCACTGTTCCTCACTATGGGGGGAGCTGTGAGCGATATTCCTGAGGAGAAGAGTTCGTGTTCTGCTGGCGGTGAAGGAGGAGGAATGCCTCCTGGAATGGGGGGAATGCCGGGGATGATGTAGGGGGAGGCATTCAGGTTGGAGTTTTAGCATTTTTGGCATATCATGTTCTCCAATAATTTATACTCATGGTAGGACCGTCAGAAAATCCAGGTTTGCAAGTAGCTTTAGATGAAATGGGCATGATTCTTGTAGATGGACCGTCTTCTATAGAAATTCCTATTGGAGGAAGACCGACAACTATTTCAATAGGTGATGTTGTTGAGGGGGTTGGGACTTTTGTTGGGGTTCATGAAGCTATGACCATTCATAGTGCTGTTTTCTTTGATGATACTAAGGAAGGGGCAAAGGCTTTGAAAGCGTTGCCTTTCATCTAGGGGCAGACTGTTTAATATTTTCTCATTTCCATAAAAGAGGAAAACGGTTATTATTGTGGAAGTATTAATTAAAAAAGAAAAACTATGGGAAAAGAAAGAAATGCACAGAAGAATGTTAAAAAAGCTGGCAAAACGCTAAAAGAAAAGAGGCAGGCAAAAAGAGATAAAAAGGCGAATAGATAATTTTCCTAGATTGGGGTTTAGGGGGCGTTTGTTTATTATTAATTCTAAAACTAATGAAAAAAACATTATTAACTATTGTGATTTCGGTGTTTGTGATGAGTGGATGTGTTTCATCACAGGATTCGGAAACATTTGAGAGTGATCATTTCTCATTCACTTATCCGTCGGAGTATATTGCGGATGAATACGGTCTTTGGACCGAGGAGAGATATGAATGGCATCTTAATCCTCCAGAGGGGTGTAGTTTGTGCCATGTGCCGGATGTTCGAGTTGAGAAAGCTTTAGGGGCTCAAACTGTGGATCAGTACATTATTGATGCTTATACTTTAGGATCGGACGGGACTTTGACAGAGATGTCTGTGAAAGTTCAGCTTGGTGATCATGAATTTACAAAGGTTGTGGTGTCGGATATGTTGACTGCGACCGGGTATTATACCAAGAAAGATGATGTGATTGTTGGGTTTGTTAGTTATAAAAGTGAATCGGGAGATTGGGAGGATGAATTAGAAGAGATAGCTTCTTCGTTGGAGTTTTAGGCTGTGGTACTGAAACAAACTAGCTTTTTCCCCGTTTTATACATTTGCTATGTATAAAACCGACCGAACAACACAAATCTTTTTAAATCCGCTTCATACGAGACAGCGCTGGCGTTGATTTTGCCATAAGGGTCGGTAAGGCCCGAATCTCGGTTTTTATTCCAATTAACAATTATTACAATGATTAAATTAGTTTTTTATGTTTTCAAAATAGTTTTTAAAAGTCCATTTTCTAAAATGGTTTTTCAGCAAGTTGTTATCAATTTCTTTCTGGAAATCGCGGGGTTTGTTGAGGACTTGGTTCATTTATTTTGGCGGCGCTGTTTGAGTGAGAGGTGGCGGCTGTCCGCCGTGAAATGATTTGAATTTGTTCGCAATTTGCGAATTCACACCTCTCTCTCGGATTTCGGAGAGAGGTGTTTTGTTTAATTAACTAAAATTTATTATGAAAAATTTAAAAAAATTCCCTGAAATTACCAGGGTGAATGCGGTAGAAGCTATGCATGGATTTTCTAATATTGTCACGAATCCGGATAAGTTCATGCCGGCGTCTGGGGTGGCGCGGAGCATCCAGGCCAGTGGGGGATTGATGTCCCATGATTTGGATAGATTTTTAAGGACCAATGATTTGGACATTTTGAAGGAAAGGTTTTCATTTAATATTGCTAGTCTAGAGATTGATGATGATGAGGAACCTTTGTTGAGGAGTGTTGCGGCGCAAATTAGGGGTGTGGTTGCAAGTGGAGAGCTTGATTCTCAGCATCGAAGAAAGTTTAGGGAAATTTATGAGGAGAATGGGATTCATGTTGGGTTTTGTGATTCATCGCCTGAAGAGATTGATATCTCTAGAGAGATAGAGAGGATGCGATTGTTTATAATGAATGTTGTTCCTGATGTTGTTTTGCTTGAGGATAGATATAGAGGGAGTAAGCCTCAAAGTGCGTTTGTGATGGCTTTTTCTCATCCTGGGGTGAAGAAGATGTTTGTTGATGGTGGACTTGATGGTGATATTTACTCCAAGGCTGTTGAGATTAGAGGAGAGGACAAGTTTGGTCGTGGGCAGAGATTGATGAAGATGGATCCTCGGGAAGGCAGGGGGTATGCGGCGGATTTGCCTTTGTTGGCATTGAGGGATAATGTGGAGCCGTATGGGGGTAATTATTACGGGGGGCCTGCGGCGACTTGTTGAGTTTTGTGAGTGGATTTGGTATGATTTATGTGATGACAACTCTATCGATACTCCAGAAATAAAAAGCCCCCTTCAAAGGGGGCTTTTTTGTGTCGATGGTGGTGGAGCCACCGGGGATCGAACCCGGGCCAATAGAATGACAACTCTATCGACGAGACCAACTCCAGCCCCACTATATCGACGTTTCCATCGTACATTTCACTTCTCATATTTTTTTCAAATTTTTCTCAGTTTTTTCTCAAAAAATCCTCAAGTTTTCCTAAACTATTGAGTTTTCGTCGTGCCTTATGTTACATTTTTCTTATGACTGACGAAGATGATACTACAATTGATCTAAGCAAGCTTGGGGCGGATGATGCTGACCAGGGTGGCTCTTCGAGTGACGAGGGTGGTCCTGCTGAGGGGAATGTTCTGCCTCCTGAGGATGATGGTTCTCTCAAGGAAGTTGGAGCTAGCTCGGGCAACGAAGAATTCAAGATTCATCATTTGGATATGGGGCATGTTGAGAGTGTTTCGGATGATGAAGTGGGTAAGCTGGAGGCTGTGTCTGATGGACCGGATGTTTCGGCTGGGCCTGCGTCGAAGGTTAAGGTTAAATTTGATAAATTTATTACTCTTGTGGCGACTCATACTTATGAAGATATCTTGCGTAAAAATGCGGATGAGGATGTGATAATTAGCACGAATTTGCTGACGGATTTGGCGAATGCTCATGAGGAGTCGAATGAAGGGGGAAAAAAGCTTCCGTTTCTTTTTGTTATAGGGATTTTATTGGGGGTGGCGATTACTTGGGTGATTTTGAAGACTTAGGTGCAGAAGGTCTGTTGAATTTTCTCCAGGACTCTAGTACTATTGTGCGCGTATGGCAAAACTGAAATACAAACGCATTTTACTAAAGATGTCCGGTGAGGTTTTCAAAGGCTCACTTGCTAGCGGTGTTGATTTTGGGGTTGTTTCTGATTTGGCGAAACGGGTGAAGAAAGTGCGAGACATGGGGGTTGAGATTGGGATTGTTATTGGTGGTGGAAATATTTGGCGGTACAGGGATAACAAAGCTTCGGGAAAGGGAGGCTCTGGCTACGAGCTCGATCGTGTGACTTCAGATACAATGGGGATGATGGCGACCAATATGAATGCGCTGGCTTTTGAATCGGTGTTGAATTCTATTGGTTGTGAATCTGTAGCTTTCACGGCTTTCCAGAGTCCGGGGGCGATGAAGACGTATACTGTTCGGCGTGGTCGCAAGGCTATGCGTCGAGGCAGGGTTGTGATTTTTGGAGGAGGGACGGGAAGTCCGTTCTTCACTACTGATAGTGCGGCGGCGATGCGTGCTCTTGAGATGAAATGTGATGTTTTGATGAAGGCGACGAAGGTTGACTATGTTTATGATAAAGATCCGGTTCGATATAAGAATGCGAAGAAATTTACTGAGCTTACGTATGATGAAGTTTTGAAGCGTGAACTTGGAGTAATGGATATGACTTGTGCTTCTTTGTGTGAGCAAGGAGGTCTGCCGATGTTGGTTTTTAACCTGGAAAAAGATGGTCTTATTGTGAAGGCATGCAAGGGAGCAAAAGTTGGAACATTGATCTCATCTTAAAAATTTAACCTATAAAATATGACTGATCAAACATTGACTACTGCAAGAAATGATTTTCAGAAGGCTTTGGTTCGGATGAAGGAAGAATTTTCTAAACTGCAAGTGGGGCGTGCGAATGCTGGGCTTGTTGAAGGGATTATGGTTGATATGTACGGGACTTCGCAGCCTTTGAAGGCTGTTGCGAATGTTTCTGTGCCTGATTCGAAGACTCTTTCTATTCAGCCTTGGGATAGAAGTGCGCTTGGGGCTATCGAAAAAGCTGTTGTTACGGCGAATCTTGGATTGAATCCATCGAACAATGGACTTGCTGTCATTATTAGTATACCGCCTCTAACAGAGGAGCGACGTGCTGAGGTTGCGAAAAAAGTTCGTGGTTTGGCTGAAGATGCGAAGATTTCTGTGCGGAACGCTAGGCAGGATGCTTTGAATGCCTTGAAAAAAATGAAGGATGATAAGACAATTGCTGAGGACGATTACTTTTCTGCTGAAAAGAAGTTGCAGGAAGCTGTGGACGAGATCAATAAACAGATTGATGAAGTTGCGGGGGAGAAAGAGAAGGGGGTGATGACTGTATAATTAAGTTTGGGAGTTCTCAGAAGTTCCCAGAAGAAAATAACCTATTCCTATGAGTATTTTGTTTACAATCGGTGCGTTTATAATAGTTCTTTCGATTCTTGTGTTTGTTCATGAGTTTGGGCATTTTATTGTGGCGAAAAAGCTGGGGATTAAGGTTGAGGAGTTTGCTTTTGGGTTTCCGCCGAGGATTTGGGCGAAGAAGAAAGGGGAAACTGAGTATGTGATAAATTTAATTCCGTTTGGGGGATATGTGAAATTGCTTGGCGAGGGTGGAGCCGGAAGCAAGAAAAGTGGGAAGAGAAGTTATATGAACAGGAATATGCGTGATCGAGCAAAGGTTGCTGTGGCTGGGGTTTTGATGAATGTGATTTTGGCGTGGTTGATTTTGAGTGTTGGGTTTTCTGTTGGGATGCAGCCGTTTTTTGTGACGAGTGAGGATGTTTTTTCAGGAGTGAGTGAAGGAAGGATTCATCTTCAGGAAGGGGCAACTGTGAAGGCTGTGCGTGAAGGCAGTGTGGCTGAGGCGATTGGGTTTGAGGCTGGTGACAGTATAATTTCTATAGATGGAGAGGAAGTTGCGTATCCGAGTCAGGTTTCTGTGTTGGCGGAGATGCCGGTTGGTGAATTTGAGATTGTGAGAGGGGATAAAGTTTTGGATCTTGAATTTACTGGGGTGGAACTTGATGAATATTTGGGGCTTCATGCGATGACGGAAGAGAAGGTTAATGAGCGGAATCTTTTTGGTGTCGATTTCTATGAATTGGGGTATTTTCCGGTGGTGAAGGTTTTTGGTGTGGATGAGGGGTCGTTTGCGTATAAGTCGGGGATGAGAGTGGGGGATTGTATTTTTGCAGTTAATGGAGAGCGAATTTTCTTTGTTGAAGAGTATGCGGCGGCGATTGAAGGAGAACAGAGTGTGACTTTCTCGGTTTATCGTGATGGGGTGGATCACGATGTGTTGGTCGAGTTGGCTCAAGATGAAAAGGTGATTGTTAGTGGAGTGATTGAGGATATGCCTGCATATGAAGTGGGTCTTCGTGAAGGAGATTTGATTTTATCTGTGAATGGAGTTTTGATGAGGGAGCCTGATGAGTTTGTGAATTATGTTGCTGAGCATACGGAGGAGACACTTGCTCTTGTGACTGAACGTGATGGTGAAGAGGGGTTTTATGAAATAACCCCTGAGGATGGATTTATTGGGGTTTATTTGACTGATTTGTTTGAGGGTACGTGGGGAGATATGAGTGTTTATGCTTCTGATCAATTTATTTCGCAGGTGGCGGTGGATGAGGAGCAATATCCGGTTTATGAGGCGCCTTTTGTGGCGCTCCATGAGGTTTGGAGAATGGCGAAGAAGAGTGTTCCTGTTGTTATCAATATTGGGAAGCAAATTTTTGGTGAGGGAGAGGTGCCGGAGCATATTGCTGGGCCTGTTGGAATTGCGAAAATGAGTGGGGATTTTGCGAGGGAGGGATTGATGTCGTTTTTTAGATTCATTGCATTGCTTTCGGTCAGTTTGGCTATTTTGAATATTCTTCCGTTTCCGGCTTTGGATGGAGGGAAGCTTTTGTTTATCTTTATCGAATTTGTCACTGGTCGCAAAGTGCCTTCGAAGATTGAAAATTACATCCATGCCGCTGGATTTTTGTTGCTTTTGGCACTTGTAATCGCGGTGACGTATAAGGATATATTGAGGCTGTTTTAGTTGATGATTGGCTTGTGTACTGGGCTTTGGTTCATGGGCTGTTTTTTCTACTTGCGCTGTTGTTGAATTTGTACTTTTAGACCTATTGACGTGCGGAGTGAAAAACGTTTTGGCTGTAGGATTTTTACAATATCTTGTGTTTTTTTGGAGGGTTTGGGCGATATATTGATTGCCTTGGTGGTGTGGATTTAGGTCTTGAATGTGTGGTTGAATGCTATTAATATTCAAAGCCCGCAGAGTTAAGGAGGAGAAGAAAAATCAGGGCTTTTCTCCCCAGCTGGGCATTTAAATTTTATCTACCTTTATCGATGGCTAAACAATCTTTGAAAGATTTGTGGACACAAGTTTTGACTCGTATCGAGCCGACTATTCAGCGGATGAATTTTGTGACTTGGTTCCAAAATACTGCTGTGAAGGAGGTCCGAGAGGATGCCGAAGGTAAGGTGATGGTTGTTGGGGTTCCTACGACTTTTGCTTATGACTGGGTTGCTGGGAAATATAAAATTAAAGTTTTGCAGGCGGCGAAGGAGATTGATGACAAGATTGTTGATGTTGAGTTTGAAGTGATGAGTAGCCTAATGGACAAGAAAGATGGGACTGCGGCCGATTTGTCAAAAATCAGTTCTAAACCTGAAAAGAAAGTTAGAAAAGTTAGAAATAAGCAGGAAGTTCATCTTGGTGATGGAGTGAAGAGCAAAATGTTGAATGCTCGATATACCCTTGATAGTTTTGTTATTGGTTCTGAAAATAGACTTCCTCATGCGGCGTCTTCTGCCGTGGTTAATATGCCTGGGGGAATTTACAATCCAATGTATATATACGGAGGAGTTGGGCTTGGGAAGACTCACATGCTTCAAGCTATTGGAAATGCTATTTTGCACGATGATTCGTCCAAGGTTGTTCGATACCTTACTACCGAGAGATTTGTTAGTGAGGTTGTGGAATGTATCCGAAACGGCAAGATGGGGAAATTTAAAAATTACTATAGAAATGTTGATGTGCTTTTGATTGATGATGTTCAATTTTTCTTCAAGAAGAAATCGAGTCAGGAAGAGTTTTTCCACACTTTTAATGAGCTTTATGAAGCTAATAAGCAGATTGTTTTGACTTCGGACAGGCCACCTTCAGAGCTTGAGGATCTTGATAAGAGGCTTACGAGCCGATTTGTTACTGGAATGGTGACTGAGCTTGTTATGCCTGAATATGAAACCAGAGTTGCTATTTTGCAGGCTAAAGCTCAAGATTCTGGGATGATTCTTGATCCTGAGGTTCTTGAGTTTGTTGCGGCGAATGTTACTTCTAGTGTTCGTGAGCTTGAGGCGGTTTTGAGGCAGGTCATTGGTGAGGCGCAGTTAGAGGAGAGAGTTCCTACCATCAAGAGTGCGGTTGAGGTTTTCAAGAAGCTTTATCGTGCTAATGAAATTATTGGTTACGACATCGATAAGAGACAGAGAGGAACTGAGGCTTTGACTTCGAAAGACGTTATGGAAGTTGTGGCGACTTATTATCGTGTGACTATTGATGATTTGGTTGGGGAAGTGAGAAAGAAGGAGGTCATGGTGCCTCGGCAGGTTTGTATGTACATTATTAAGCATGAACTTGATGAGTCTTATGAAAAGATAGGCGCTGATTTTGGAGGAAGGATGCATACAACTGTAATGAATGCTTGTAATAAAGTTTTGCAGAAAATTAAAAAAGACAGTAGGTTGGTGAGGGATATCAACGCAATCAAGCGAGAGATGGGATTATAATAATCCGGTATGGACAGATACTACTATGATCAGCGGAGGCTCGATTCCCGCGAAAGCGGGAGAGGTCGGCGAGCGCTCGGTTTTCTTTTTCCGTTTATTCTTTTGATTATATTGGGGGTTGTTGGTGTTTTGGGCTTCAATCTGTTTGTATCCTTTTATGGAGGAGGGGGCGAGGATGGGAATTTTATGTACGTTGTTGAGGGGCAGGCTCAGCTCAAGATGTGGGGGACTGATGATTTTTCGAGGGCTTATAACGGGACTAGAGTTTTGCAGGGAGATGAGCTTTATACGGCTAAAGATTCGAAGGTTGTTGTTGAATTCTTCGACGGGACTGTTGCGCGAGTTGATGGGGCGACTCAAGTTGTTTTTAATGAAATTTACAATAAGGCGGGAGAGGCTGAGATTCAATTGGTTTTGAAGAGTGGGGGGATTTGGGTGAATAAGACTTCGGTGGGGGGGTATGATACAGATTTCTTGGTTTTGACTAATAATGTTTTGGTGCAGGCTGATGCTGGTGACGGAGGAGTGATTCTGGATGCTGAGAATAGAGGGGAGGTTGAGAGTGTTAGGGTTGTTTATGGTGCGGTAGATATTGATGTGTATAGTCAGAATGGAGGGACTGTTGTTGATCATATCACTGTTGAGGAGGGGAATGAGGCTGTTTTTGACGAGGATCGACTTGATAAGTTCTGGAAATTCCAGGCCCCGAATGTTGTAGGGGGCATTAGTGATGAGTTCAAGGAATTGAATTGGTATGTTTGGAATTTTTTGGAGGATGAAGATCCGAGCGATTTCAGAGGTGCTCCGGTGGAAGAGTTGGTTGAAGTTGAGCCGGAGTTGGTTGAAGAAGTTGAGCCGGTAGAGGAGTTTGAGTTGGTCGAGGATGAAGAGCCGATTGAGGAGATTGAGTTGCTTGAGGAGGAAGAGTTGATTGAAGAACCCGTTCTCAATCTTGGACCTTTGACTAGTCCTGAGATTTTGCAGATTGATGGGGTTGATTGGGAGGAGATGATGTTCGAAGAAGGGATGGTTGTTGTGGGTGAGCCTATCAAGGTTGTGGGAAATGTCCAAGGGGCTGACAAAGTGGTCATAAATGGTTATGAATTGCAGAGGTTTGAACCTAAAGAAGGTGCTGAAAGTTTTGTTTATTGGATTAGTGAAGAATATGAGAATTTGGTGGTTGGTGAAAATATTTATGAAGTTTATGCTCTTGCACCTGATGGGACCAGGAGTGCAAGTACTAATTTTAAAGTTATTTATGAGGTTTTGGAGACAGAAGTTTTGGGCGAGAAACTTGATTGACAAATCTTGGTTTTCTTTCTATAATTCTCACCTGTAAATTTTTTGGACACATGGGGAGGAATGGTGAATTCAAGAAGGAGGGAGGAGATGATGTTGAAGAAGCTGATGTTCAAGGTGAAAAGGAGGCAAATGAAGGATCGGAGTTTTGGAAACCCATACCGATGCCTGTGAGTTTTTATCTTGGGGAGTCTGATGGGGTGGTCGATTCTCTCCGTGACCCAAAGCTTACTTATGTTGAATCACATAATTTTGACGAGGTTATTGATGATGTGCTTCAAGGGCTTCGGGAGGATATTGTTAATAATTCTGAGGATTGGTATGAGGCTGTTGGGTTGAATCCTAGAGAAGATTTCAAGGATTATAATGGGGACGTCATCCAATTCCCGACAGATACTGGTGCTTTTGCGTTGGCTCGGCTTGTTGACGATAGATTTGAGAGAATTATGAAGACTGTTTTGGGAACCGCAATAGAGACCAGGAATATGATGAAGTTCGAGGATGGAACGGAACCTTTTAGAAAAGATGCCGCAACGGCTTATATTTATAGAGCATTTCTTACTTATTATTTCCACTACAATCGAAAAAGGAAGAATGGTCGTGATTATATGGAGGACCATTTGACTTTGGGCCAGCCGATGGAGGGTGATGATTTTGAAGTGGTTGGGACGACTATGTTGGCGATGAAGGTTTCAGGACAGTGCGGATTAATGACTCTTTTGGGGCATACTACGCATGATGATATTGAAGATATTGATGGGGTTACTGAAAATAATGTGCTTTATATTAATTTATGGAGAGATCGCTTGGAAAAGTATGATGCGAAGGAGATCATGAATCTTCATGCGAGACTTGTCACTACTGTTATGGCTGTGACCAAGGCTAGTAAAGACGTTGATTTGGAAGAGCTTGGCAAAGAATTTGATACGAAATTTCATAGTCATTCTGAAGCAACTTTTTTTAATTTGATGCTTGGGCTAAAAGATGAAGTAAAGGCTATTTTGACCAAAATAAATGATCGTATCCATAACTTGTTTACTATTGGAGGACATGATGATTTGGCTAAGCGTCAGCAAAAATTTGATGAGACTTCAGACGTTTATCTTCCTATCGCACGTATTTTGCAGATTTGTGAGGCGGTGAAATTGATGGTTGATATTTTGATGAAGCATGAGAATCCGAAGTTGTACGAGCGTTATCATGGGCTTTCTGCTAAGAAAATGGCAGGGTTGGATGAGCCGGCGCCTGTTTTTGAAAAAGGATGGAAAGATCGCAGGGAGAGTTTGAAGAGACTCAAGAAATTTTTTATTACAAAATTGGAACTGCCGAAAGATCCTCCTAAGCGAAGATCTGATGACTGGAAGATTGCTCGAGATAAAATTTTGTCTGTGGAGAAGAAACATTTTATCGAATGGGGGATTCGTGGGGCCTATATTAACAATAGGTGGTTTAATTCGTATGAGGAGGTGATGATTGCTTTGTTTGATAAGGCGTATGGGATTAGAAAGAAAATTGAGAGCAGGGAAGATGAACAAGATATAACTTATAGGAGTTGTATCACATCTGATTTAGAGGGTTGTGGAAAAAAAGTTATGGATGTTCGGTTTGTGCCAGATGGTATTGAAATGCACACGCAGAATTTTGATGAGGGTTTTGAAAAATTAGACTTTGATGATTTTAAGCTCAACTTATCTATGAATCCTATGCATGAAGTTGTTGTTGTTGTTGCTGATTCTGAATCTGTAGCAGATGTTGTGAGGGGAGCCAAGAGCGTTCTTGATTTTGTTGAGATTGAGGAGCTTTCATATTTGAAAGCTGAAGAATATTCTAATGCGGGGGTGATTACTCCTGATGGGACTGAGTTTGCGGTGGCGAGAGCTGTGGGCGGTTCTCGATCACAGGAATTAATGGAAGAAGAAGATGATGAAAGCAGATTGGAGTTTTTTACTTTTGTGCCGAGGGGGGTTGTTATTACTGGTTTTAGTAATAAATATAAGAAACAAATGGTGGTCAGGGTTAATGATGAGCGAAGTGAAAATAGATTAAAGAGAGGGCTTGAGCATGATTCTCGAAAATCTGATGCCACTGAGGGGTTACGCAGAGTGGCTCAGTACTTAGTTGATTTGAAGGTTAAATATCCTGATATTGATATTTTGAAATATGCCAAAGAAACTCTTTTGAGGCCAAGGTCTGTTTTCAAGACTCCTCATGGTGATCTAAGAGTTATTCTTAAGGATGCTACTTGTGCTGAGGCGGCTTTTTATGTGCATTCGGATTATGGGATTGGGCTTAGAGATGTTTTTATGTCTCGTGGGCTTGTGGATCCGACTTGCAAGAAAGTTTGTAACGTATTGGATCCTGTTGCTTTTGTCCCAGTTGGAGGTAGGAAGAAAGCGCCTGTGTTGACTTTTGATTCAGGGGTTGTTAGTCCACCTGAAGATCCAAAAAAAGGATGGAGTGTTTTGGATGAGGTCACTGCTTGTCCCGGTTGGAGAAGGTTTTTCAAGAGTCCTCAGGCGAGGAAATGGCTTGATGATTTTTTCGAAAATCCTTATAAAAATTTAGGGATTAAGGGGAGTTCTCTAGGTAATAGCTGGGCAATTCGTGATTTTGGTAGAGATTATCTCGAAAAGCTTTATGGGGTTTTTGGTGTTCTGTCTGAGGATATGGGTAAGTATGGGGAGGATCCAGCGAGCTATTGGATGGCTGTTGCTTTGGGGGAGGAAGACCCTTTTGAAGAGATTGTTGATAACTTCGAATTTGATGAGAATTTTGTTGTTAGGGTGAGTATCTCGGAGGAGAATGACAATGAGAGGTATGTTTTTGATAATTTTGAAGCTATTGGGTTTAAAGGGAAGACTGAAAAGAGAGGAGCTGGATATGATTTGTACTCTTTTTCGTTAGTTAGTTCTGATGGAGAGATTTTTGGTCCTGTTGAGCGTCGGGCAAAGTATGAGGAGGCTTGTGAAATGGTTTTGAGATTAAGTTATGCTGAAGATTTGACCATAGAAATTTCTTCTGGAGTGAAGATTGCTGAAGAGTCTAAAGATGCTTAGCTTTGTTTGAGTTGTGTTCCTCGTTTGAAGTTGCGTAGATGGTTTCGCCTTCGGGGTTTGTTAGGTAAAACCAGTATTTTGAGGTGGTTGGGTTGAGTATTGCGTGGATGCTTTCTATTGATGGATTGCCTATTGGGCCTGGGGTAAGTCCTGTGTGTTTGCGGGTGTTGTATGGAGAATTAGATTCGAGATCTGCTGTTGTGATTTTGTTGTCGTTTTTTTTGTAGAGAAGTGTTGCGTCAGTGTCTAGTCGCCAACCTGATTCCATGCGTTTCAGGAGGATTCCTGAGACTAATGCTCGGTCTTCTGGGGTTATGACTTCTTTTTCGAGTATTGAGGCGAGGGTTAGAGTTTCGTGGAGAGAGAATGGGGAGTGGTGGATTTGTTGTAGGTATGGTTCTATTTTGTTTTCGAAGTTGTTTAGGGCTTTGTAGATTAAGTTGTTTGGGTCGAATTCTATTGGGTCGAGGAAATATGTGTCCGGGAAGAGATATCCTTCGAGAGGGAGGTCAAGTGATGGCTGTGCGTTCGGTCCGAGGACGGTTGGATCGAGGAATGTGTAGCTTTCGTAATCGTCGAAGTTGCGGACTGCTTGTTCAAATTCGCCTGGGGCGATGAGTTCCATCTCTGTGAGGCGGGTGTCGATGTCGTGAATCTTTAGCCCCTCTTGGATTGTGATTACGGCTTCAGATTCTGCTGGATTACTGATTATGGCTACTATTTCTGGTGCTGTCATTGATGGAGAGAGCAAAAATCGGCCGGAAATTATGTCTTGGTCTAGTCCATGGAGACGGAGATACCAGTAAAAGGCCCAGGAATTTTTGATTACTTCTTTTTCTTCGAGTGTATCGGCTATTGTGCTTACAGAGTCTCCTTGGCGGATGAGGATTGAAATTTCTTCGGTGCTTTTTGAGTCGAGAGGGTTGTGTGTTGCGTCGTAGTATCTGGTGACGTTTGCTATTAATACGGCAACTAGGAGTCCGATGACTGCTCCGGCATATAGTTTTTGTCTTTTTTTAATTTGGGCGATTTGTTGTTGATGCATGAGGGGTGTGAAGTTTATTCGTCGTGGCTTATTCGCCAAGGCCTGGGAAGTTCATCCCGCCCATGATGTCTTTCATTTTTTCAGCGCCAATTTGTTGTGATTTTTTGATTGCTTTATTGAAAGCTTTTTCGAGAGCTTCTTCGAGAGATTTCTTTTTTTCGGCTGCGTTTTGGATTGCTTCGTCAGTTATTTCGACCTTGATAACTTCTTGTTCTCCATTAATTGTTATGGTTACGCCTTCGGTTTCTGCTTCGATATGTGTGTTTTTAAGTTCGCCTTTTATTTTGCGTGCTTCTTTTTGGATTTTGTACATATCTTTTGCTTTGTCGAACATTTTTGAGTGGTTAATTTTATACGACAGGAACTTTAACATAAAAAAGTGTTGATATAAATAGCCAATTACTCTAGTATTTGCGCTGCGAAATTATTTAAAGACAATTAAAAATGGAAACTGTAAAATTGAATGCTAAGAAGCGTGAGGGGGAGATGAAAGCCAAGGATTTGAGAAAGACCGGATTTGTGACTGCGGAGTACTATGGGGCTGGAGTTGAGAATATTAGCTTGCAGATGGATTATCAAGATTTTAGACGGGCTTATCGTGATGCTGGTAAGAGTACGGTGGTTGAGCTTGCTGTTGATGGAGCGGATGCGGTTTATGCTCTTGTTCATGAAGTGGACTATGATCCTGTGACTGACAAATATATTCATGTGGACTTTTTGCATGTAGATTTGAACAAGGAAATTACTACGAAGGTTCCTTTCGAATTTCTTGGAGAGGCGCCTGCTGTTCGTGAGCTTCAAGGTACACTTATGACTGCGCTTGATGGTGTTGAAGTGAAATGTTTGGCTCGTGACTTGATTTCTTCTATTGAAGTCGATATTTCTGGCTTGAATGAATTTAGTGACGTGGTTCGTGTTGGAGATTTGAAAGTTCCTGAAACTGTAGAAATTATGACTGATTCTGAAGAGACTGTTGCGACAGTCTCGCCTCCTAAGGAGGAGGAAGAGGAACCTATTGTAGCTGAAGGCGAGGAAGGTGCTGAAGGTGAAGAAGGTGCTGAGGGCGAAGAAGGTGCTGAGGGAGCTGATGCTAGTGAGGGTTCTGATGCTGGTGGTGAGGAGAAGAAAGAAGGGTAGGAAAGTTAAATAAAATTAAAAGCCGCAGCTCCTTATGGGGCCGCGGCTTTTTTGTTTTGTTGTGTTCGTTCTCTACAAACTCCAAATAGTATATCCAGCAATGATAGGAGCAATGATCAGTGCGATTGTGTTGATAACTTTGATCAGAGCATTTAGAGCTGGGCCTGAAGTGTCTTTGAATGGATCTCCGACGGTGTCTCCGACAACTGCCGCTTTGTGAGCTTCGCTTCCTTTTCCACCGTGATTTCCGTCTTCGATGTATTTTTTAGCATTGTCCCAAGCCGCACCTCCAGTACACATTTGGAGAGCAAGTAAGAATCCTGAGACGATCACTCCTGCGAGCAAACCGCCGAGAGCGAGTGGGCCAAGTAAGAATCCAACTAGAACCGGTGTTGCTACAGCAAGTACTCCTGGGAAAACCATTTCGCGGAGTGCTGAGCGAGTCACGATATCGACGCATTTTCCGTAGTCCGGTTTTGCTTTTCCGGTCATGATTCCTTTGATTGTTTTGAATTGGCGGCGGACTTCTTCGACTACTGTGTGAGCGGTTTTGCCGACTGATTGCATTGTTGCCGCAGAGAATAGGAATGGCAATAACGCACCAATGAATAATCCGATCAATACGCGGTGATCTGCGATGTCAAATATAAGCCCTTCTCCACCTACCATATTTTTTGCGAGCTCTTCGTTGTATGCCTGGAAAAGCACGAGGGCGGCGAGTGCCGCTGAGCCGATTGCGTATCCTTTTGTGACGGCTTTAGTTGTGTTTCCTACAGCGTCGAGAGCGTCTGTGTTTTTTCGTGTTTTTTCTGGAAGGCCTGCCATTTCAGCGATTCCTCCTGCGTTGTCAGTGATTGGTCCATATGAATCTGTTGCGATGACCATTCCTGTTGTAGAAAGCATAGCTACAGCCGCTATTGCGATTCCGTAGACTCCGTTTCCTACTGATGGAGAATTTTCTCCGAAGTAATACGCTAGGAAGATGCCGACCAAGATTAGTACTGCCGGAAAGAATGTGCTTTTGAGTCCGACAGCAAGTCCGATGATTATATTTGTTGCCGCTCCGGTTTCTGATGCTTTTGCGATTTTTTGGACTGGTCCGTATTTAGTTGCTGTGTAATATTCTGTGATTACTGTGAGGAACAAAGTAATACCGAGTCCGACTAGTCCTGCGTAGAAGATGTAGATGTCTCCGAGCAAGTAATCAGTTACGAAGTAGAACCCAACTGCTGAGAGCAGTCCTGTTATGATCATTCCTTTGTATAGAGCACCCATGATGCTCCCTTTCTTTCCGATGCGTACGAATAGAGTTCCGATAATTGATGCGATAACTGCTATTGATCCGAGAGCGAGAGGGTATTCTATCCCGAGCGTTCCTAGAGATTCTGTTAATGTAGAAGCGGCGAGAATCATTGCCGCGATCAATGTGACTGCGTATGTTTCGAACAAATCAGCTCCCATTCCTGCACAGTCTCCGACGTTGTCTCCGACGTTGTCGGCGATGACTGCTGGGTTTCTTGGGTCGTCTTCTGGAATTCCAGCTTCGACTTTCCCTACAATGTCTGCTCCGACGTCAGCCGCTTTTGTGAAGATTCCTCCTCCTACACGTGCGAACAGAGAGATCAAAGACGCTCCGAACCCGAATCCAATCAAGAGTTTCGCTGCCTCTGCGGCTGGAATATCAAGCAATCGGGTGAATATAAAATAAAATCCACTTACTCCGAGCAAAGAGAGTCCGACAACTGCCATTCCTGTCACGGCTCCTCCTTTAAATGCTACTGAAAGTGCTTTTTTGATGCTTGATCTTGCCGCATTTGCAGTTCTGACGTTTGCGCGGACAGAAACATTCATTCCTATATATCCGGCTAATGCCGAAAATAAAGCTCCCACTACAAACCCAACGGCCATTAATACGCCGTTATTGTGGTCTCCTGCGGGGATTGTGAATGCAAGTACCAAAAAGATTGCTAATGCGAAGACAGATACAGTTAGGAACTGTCTATTTAGATATGCTTTGGCTCCTTCTTGGATTGCTTTTGCGAGCTCCTGCATTTGCTTGTTGCCTTTTGGTTTGCGTAAGACTCCTACTGTCAGAACAACAGCATACAAAAGAGCCAACACGCTTACCACCATTGCTGTAACAACTAGCATGAGTGATGTGTCCATATTGGATTGATTAAAGAATATTATTAATTGCGGTCTGCATCGTGACGTGGAGAAGTATATAGATAATGCTTCTTTAACTGAAGCGGTCTTTTTCAGATTTTCTTGTCAGAATTATCAAATGTATGTAGAATTTTCTTTGGCTTAATTTAACCCTCATCCTATGACATTTGTATCTGCCGTTATGAACGGAATTGAAATTTTGAAGCTCAATAAAGCAAAAATGAACGAAGTTGCAGGGAAGGAAAGTGCTACTGTTTGGGCTTTGGTGATTCTTTTTGTTCCGTTTGTAGTGAACTTGATTTTGTCGGCACTTCAGACGACAATGTTTCTTTCGCTACAGATTAAATTTCTGATTATTCCTGTTTTGGTTGTGATTGCGACTATTTTCTTGATGAGCGTGATTGCTCAGCAACTATTTCATGCCAAAGGTGATCACATGGCGTTTTTCAGAGTAATTGCGCATGCCGGAGTTGTAATGTGGGCTGGAGTTATCCCTTTTGTTCTGAGTCTTTTGGGAGTGGTCGACGTTTATAGTATCTTCAATTTGGTCAATATGATTGCGGGGATCTGGATGTTGATCGTGACTTACCAGGTTTTGATTGGCTACTATAAATTGAACCAACAGAATGCGATTATTACTATGGTTCTTGGGGTTGTTGGGGCCGCTATTATTCAGAGTATTCTTGGTCGAATTTTGATAGGGAAGTTTTATAGGTTGATGTACTTTTAAGGGGGATTTTAGTGGGTTGACATTTGCAATTTCTCTTTCCTCATGCTATCTTTTGGGCCTTTTTCGTGGTATAATTAACAGATCTAACTGAATAATATGTCAGGAGAAAAAGATATGACAAAAGGAGGAACTCCCTTCGAAGATGATGGGGCTGAAAAAGCAGGGCAAACTGCGCAATCTTCATCTACAAAGAAGAGAAAAAGAAGGCCTAGACGAAGAAAGTCTAGTGGTCAAACTGATCCTGTAGAGAGAAAAGAGCAGGTTTTTGAGGATAAAACTGATAAAGATGCTCCGGTCACTTCGGATACTCCGAATGTTCCGGATCAAGGTTTCGCGGAACCTTTTGGGGCTCCAGCAACTCCAGTGACCCCGGCTACTCCAGTTACTCCAGTTACTCCATTCGCTCCAGAGCCATTTTCTGCAGGACAACCAGATGGCAAACTTAATGTTCCTCACAAAGAGAATGAACATAGATATACGGGTGATTCTGATGCAGGGATGCCTGCTGGATTGGTTGATGAGCCTATGGGGAAGAAGGATGGGGGGCCTGAACCTATTCCTGCGCCATCTCCATTCTCGGCGCCAGATAGTGCATTCCCTGATGAACCAAAGCCTTTTGGTGCACCTTCAATGCCTGGAGCACCTACTACGCTTGATGAAAAAGCTTTGAATGAAAAACCATTAGATGAAATTGGAAAGACTGACACGATGCCTTTTGAACCTGCTGAAAAAATTGATGATAGTTTTCCGATGGTTGAGGATACGGAGACTAATGAATCAACTGACGGAAAGGTTGACGATAATGTTTATACAAGTAAGAAACCTCCCAATAAAGAAGTTGATTTTGAGGAGGGAGCTACTAATGAATTTGAACAAAAAGATCCTTTGACTGCTCAGCCTGAAGAATCTATTCAGGATGTGGCGGCTGAATCTGTTCCTGGCCAAATTCCAGGGTCGGGAGTAGAGACTCCTCAAGTTGAGGTTGCTGATGTGACTGGAGCTGGGGATTTTGCTGAGGATAAGAGTAATTTTTGGGATCTTTTGGATGAGGCGGGGATCACGAAACAGCATATTATTATGGTTTTGGGAGCTATTGGGGTTGTGATTGTTGTTATCTTGTTCTTTGTTTTTGGTGGGCTTAGTCTATTTACTGGAGGAGATTCTGAGGATGACGGGGCTGTTAAGATTGTTGTTGAAGATCCTGTTGACGAAGAAACTGATGCTGATGAAGGGTCTTCGGGGGTTGTCCCAATTCCTTCTGATGCAGAGCAAATTTTCTCGCTTTCTGGACTTGTTAATTCGTATATTTTTGGACTTGAATTTTCACAGCAAAGAATTCTTCCCAATCTGAATCTGGATCCTGTTAGCGAAGGGGGAAGTTTGATTGGAGTGGACTCTTCTATTGCTGTAGGGCAGTCTGAAGGTGTCTCTCATGATGCAATCGTGGTGTACATTGATCTTCTTCGAAAGATTGACAATGCCGGAAAGGTGAATCTTTATGATTATTTAAACCAATTTGTTGATAGAAGAGCCGCTCTTCAGGAGCATTTGAGTTTGCTTACAACTTTGCTTTTGGAATCTGAGTCTGCAAAGAATACTGTTTTGCAAGAGATGGCGCGGATTGATGCTGAATATTCGTCAACTGGAATTGAAAAAGATACTTATGAGTCGGCATTTTTTGACTCTATTAATGGATTTCAAGGAGAGAATACTTATAGTTATTTGGAATTGTTTGTTGAGGCTGGGCAAAAGCGAGTTAAACAAAAAGCTTATTACAACGCTTTGAAAACTTTGAATGAATCTTTGGATGCATCTATTTCTGTTCTTGGGCCGAGGATTCAGGATATTTCTGTTAATGCTGATGCTTTGATCCAAGGAGTAAAGGTTTTTGAGGTTTCAGGCTCGAACATTGACGCAATCCTTATTCAGTAGCGGAATCTTTGATCTAAGTGGACTTAATATGTTATAATCTGGATCCTTTTTCGTACTATAGAGTGGATTAAAAGTTTTTTATGAATTATAAATGGTTCGACAATTTGGTTGACGCTGTGAGGATTTATCTCCCTCAGGTTGATGAAGACAGACTTAAGGAAGCGTACAAATTTTCTGAAAAGGTTTACAAAAAACTCAAAGATGACCATCCGGAGAGTGATTTTATTTTGAGGCCGAAGAATGTTGTTGATGCGTTGATTCCTTTTAAACCTGATGAAGATACTGTTGTTTCGGCTTTTCTTTATGATGCGATTGATTCTGGAGTAATAGATAAGGCTGATTTGGATGAGAGGTATGGGGAGGAAGTTATGAGTTTCTTGGATGGGCTTCAGATTTTGAAGAGTATTCGTGTAGTTAATTACAAGTCTGCCGATAAGGTTGATTTGCTTAGGAAGCTTTTTCTTGTGATGGCAAAAGACATAAGAGTTTTGGTTGTGCTTCTTGCTGTTAGAGTTGTCCAAATGCGGCTTTTGGAGAAATTGCCGGAGGATTGTAGTGTGGCATTTGCCGGGGAAGTTTTTGAGATTTTCGTGCCTATTGCGGCAAGGCTTGGAGTTTATAGATACAAAACTGTATTGGAAGATTATTGTTTCCGATATTTACAGGCTGAAGATTATAAAAATATTTCTGCTCAGTTGGATAAAATGGGGAGGAAGAAGCAGGGGTATATTGATTCTGTTTGTCGTGAGCTCAAGGAGTTTTATGAGTCTCATGGATTTTCGGGAGTAAAAGTCACAGGGAGGTTGAAGGGTGTTTACAGCATTTATAACAAGATGAAAAAGAAAGGGCTTACTGATGTTGATGGTGTTTATGATCTTTTTGCGGTCAGAGTTATCTTACCGTCTGTACATGAATTTAATATGGAGGAAGATGTCTCGAAGTTATATGAAGCTTTGGGGACTTTGCATAGTCGATGGAAACCGATTGCTAGTCGTTTTAAAGACTTTGTAGCTGTGCCGAAGCCGAATGGTTATAGAAGTTTGCATACAACTGTACTTGGGCTTTCTAATGGAGATTTTATGCACCCTGTCGAAGTTCAGCTTCGCTCGGATGCTATGCATGAAGAGGCTGAATATGGAGTTGCTTCGCATTGGCTCTACAAAGATACTCGTGGCAAAGGATTTGCAATGCTAAAGGCGCATGTTGATTGGTTGAAAAGTTTGGCCGCATTGCACGCAGATATCAAGGGTGACGAAAAAGCACTCGACAGTATCAAATTGGATATATTCGGAGATCGTATATATGTTTTGACGCCGAGGGGTGATGTGAAGGAATTGCCTACCGGAGCGACGACTTTGGATTTTGCGTATGCGGTGCATACTGATATTGGACATAGATGTATTCTTGCGAAAGTTAATGGAAAGCCTGTTTCTTTTGATACGGAACTTGAGAATGGGGATACTATTGAGATTGTTACCAGAAAAGATGGAGTGCCGAAGCTTGAGTGGTTGTCTATTGTAAAGACCAGTCAGGCGAAAGTTAAGATTAAAAACTGGTTTGCGGCTCAAGATAGACAAAAGAATGTTAAGAGAGGACGTGATCAGCTCAACACTCAATTAGCGCGATTTGGGAAGCCGCTTCTTGCGCCTTCTTTGAATATTTTGAAGGGGTTCGGTGGGGGAAAATTAAATTCTACTGAACGAGAGAAAATTCTTGAAGAAATAGGGAAAGGAACTCAATCTGCCAGCAATGTGATCCGAAAACTTTTTGAATATTATGATTTACTTGAGGATAAGAAATACGAAATTATGCGTGAGAAGAAAGATAAAAAAGTTGAGGCTAGGGCCAAAGCTAAGGCCAAAGATCTTGATGATAGTGTTATATTGGGTGGAGTTACAGGGATGAAATCTAATTTTGCCAAATGTTGTAATCCTTCTTCAGGGGACGATATTGTCGGATATGTTTCTTCATTAAAAGATAGTGCGACTGTCCACAAAAGGGAATGTCCGATTCTTGCTGGGTTGAATCCTGAAAGAGTTGTGTCTGCGCATTTTAAAGGTGCAGATGGACGAAAAAGAGGACAGCTTTATCGTGTTAGAGTTAGGATTGAGGCAGATGAACGGATTGGGCTCTTGGGGGATGTTGGATCTACTGTTGCGGCAAATGGCGTAAATATTGTGTCTTACGGCCCACTGGATTCCGGTAAGGCTGGGATTGCTTGGGTTCTTCTGGAATTAGATGTGGGAGATTTAGAGCAATTTGAAAAAGCGCTCAATTCTATCGAGAGGGTTAGTGGTGTTAGAAGTGTCATAAAGGTAACTTAACCGTTTTGCCGGTTTCGTTTTCTATTATTTTTGTGAGAAGGTTTTTTATTTTCGTTGTTTCTTCTTTTGTGAGTTTGATTTTTTGGATGGATGAGAAGGTGTTTAGTTTTAGGAAGTTGAATAGTTTTCTGTATTTTTGAGTGAGTTTTATTGGGAATGATGATTCTTCTTTGAAGTTTGGGAGGAGGCCCAAGATGTCCAGGAATTTTATTGTGAAGGCAGTTGTTACGATTAGGGATTTATCGGTTGTTTCAATTGTTTTCAATGTGTTGTCTATGAGTTCGAATAGGTCTGGGAGATAATCTTCCCCGAGGAGGAGATTGTCCAAGAGTTGAGTTATTAGAAGTGCGCTTGTGATTTTAGTGAGTTCTTCGCGGAGGCGTTTGTAACTTTTTTCTAGGCGGATGTCGGTGACGGTTGTGCTTCTGGAGCTTTTGTATAGCTCGAATGTGCAGAGATTGAGAGTCTCTGTTGTGCCTGCGAATCTAGACGATGGTTTCAGTGCGCCACGAGCTACTGCATGGATTTTGCCGTATTCGCGGGTGTATATAAATAGAAGCTTATCTGCTTCTCTTAAACTTTTTGATCCGAGAATAATCCCTTTGGTTTTGATATGTTTTTGACTCATTCTTCAGTTGCTATTGGTCTTTTGAGGTAGTTGTGGACCGAGAGAATGCTTGCGCATACTGCTAGAATCATGGTTATTACGAGTTCGAAGATTGTTAGGACGAAGAGGTTTAGATTTTTGCTGAAAGTTGCGAGTGTAGTACCGTCGATATCTATTTGGTTCGAGATTATTGTTAGGAGGATGATATTTGTGATTATGGCCAATATTGCATAAAGGATTGCTTCGATGATGAATGGGAGGTGGATGAAGCTTACATTTGCGCCGACGAGTCTCATGATATTTATTTCTTTTCTTCGGCTGAAGATTGTGAGTTGGACTGAGTTGAATATTATTAAAGTGCCACCGATGATGAATATTATAATGATCCAGAATATGATTTGGTGGCTGAAGTCGGTGACTTTCTTGAGGTTTTTGGCAACGCTAGAGATGATGATGGATTCTTGATTCGGTTGGTCGGTTTGGCTTATGTTTGTGATAATGAGTGAGAGTTGACTTCCTTTGATGAAATTTTCGATTTCTTCGTGGTATTCGGGGCTTTTTGTTTGGATTGATATGCTTGCTGGAAGGGGATTGCCGAGGTCGTATTTCTCGAATGATTCGTAGATTTTTGGGTAGGTTGTTTTGATTTTGGCGAGGGCGTTTTCTTTTGATGTGTGAGTGACGTTTGTAACTCCGTCGAGTAGTCGTAGTTCATCGATTATTTTTTGAACTTGTGATGTCGATGTTTCTTCTTTCAAGTAAAGTGTTAGATCGACTTTTTCGCTCAAACTTTGTAGTGAATTTTCTGCAATGAAATTGACCGCCAGGATTATGTTGAAAATGAAAAGAATTATTCCTATGACAAAGATCGTTGCGATTGAGAGGAATTTGTTCCGATACAGATTAGAGAGACTCAAGTGCAGGGCTCTTTTCAATAACGTTGCGGGATGAGGATTGATCATTTTTTTCTCGAATTAGAGATGATTTGTAGATGTCCGGACGATACGGCTTTAGTCTAACAATTTTTGCATCTAAGTTTAAGTCGATTATCAATTTTTCCAATTGATGAGTGAAAGCGAATTGATCATATCCGAGAGCGATGATTGATGGGCGATACCGGCGGATTACTTTGGTTTTATCTTTTTTTTCTCCGAGAATCACCACATTGGACCACGAAGTTTCTTCGAGATTTTTGAGGCGTGATTTTTCGTTGTTGATTGGAGCTTTGCCTTTGATTTGTTTGACTGTTTTGTCGCGGGCCAAAACTGCGACTATGAGGGGATTTGTTAGTCGTTTAGAGAGTTCTTTTGCTTGTACGAAAAGATTTTCGTGGCCGGCGTGGAGGTGATCGAAGGTGCCGAAAAGCATTATTGTTTGATTGTCTTGGTTCATTGATGTGTGGTGGCTAGGCCGTGATGTCCGGAATTAGCAGGTTAATCGCGACCAGTGCGAGGAAAATCACGATTACCGCTATTGCAAGAGCGGCGTCCAGTATTCTATGCGATTTCTCCCGATTAGCAAGGGAAATTCTCAAAGAAGAGATCCCATATATGAAGCCTGTTATGATAAAGGGGATGTCTAGGATCTGGTTGGTGATCAAGGCTTGTTTCATGTACATACCGTTTGCGATGAACATGCTTGATCCAATGTGGACTGCGCCGATTACTATGAAGAACAGGATTGAGACTTTTTTTATATTTTTGACGGTTTCCATCGGAATGGATTATACAGAAAGCTGTGAATATGGGGAAGGTGGGTTTACTGGGGGAAAGTTACGTATCTTTTTTAACAGGTTAGCGTTAACAGGGTAGCGAAAAGATACGTATCTTTTCTAGCGGGAATCCTAGAATTTTAATTTTGAACTCATCTTGCTATTAGTGTAACATTTCTATCGATGAAAATTTCCAAAGATACAGTTAAGCATGTTGCGAAGTTGGCGAGGCTTGGATTGACCGATGATGAGGTCGAGAAGTTTAGTGGGCAGTTGTCTGATGTTTTTGATTATATGGATATTTTGGAAGAGGTTGATACTTCCGGTGTGAAGGAAACTTCGCAAGTTACGGGTTTGGAAAATGTTAGTGAGAAGGACGAGATTATTAAACGCGAGGAAGGTTTACTTGGAGCGAGTGAATTACCTGTGGAGTCGAACCAGATTTTGGTAAAAGCGGCAATAAAGAAACAGTAATTTGGCCAGTGTGGCCGAGTCTATGGCAAAACTAAATGAACTTACAATTCGAGAGGTTGCAGATGGCTTTCGTGCCAAGAAGTTTTCGAGTGAAGAAGTCACGAAGGATTGTCTTAAAAGGATTAAGGAGAGGAACGAGGAGGTAAATGCTTTTGTTCTTGTTGATGAAGGTGAAGCTTTGCGTATGGCGCGGGAAATTGATAAAAGCGGATTTGGCGGTGGGGCGAAAGATCATATTCTAAAAGGAGTGCCTGTTGGGTTGAAAGATATTTTAAATACTCGTGGAGTGAAGACGACCTGTTGTTCTCCGGGTTTGAGGGATTATGTTCCACCATACGATGCTACTGTTGTTGAAAAACTTCGTGGTGCTGGAATGGTTATGGTTGGGAAGACTAATATGGATGAGTTTGCGTGCGGGGCGTCGACGGAGCACAGTTGTTTTGGAGTGACCAAAAATCCTGTGGATTTGACGAAAGTTGCTGGAGGATCGAGTGGAGGAAGCGTGGCGGCTGTGGCCGATGATATGAGTATTTATGCTTTGGGGACGGATACCGGGGGATCGATTCGTCAGCCTGCCAGTTTTTGTGGGACCTATGGGTTGAAAGTAACATATGGGCGTGTTTCCAGGAGTGGCGTGACTGCGTTGGCGTCGAGTTGGGATACCGTTGGACCTATTGGGAAGAGTGTTGAGGATTTGGCGATTGTTCTTGGGACGATAGCTGGTCGTGATCGGAAAGACATGACGACTCCGGATGTAGCTGTACCTGATTATACGAAATTTCTTGGCAAAGGAGTCAAAGGTCTAAAAATTGGACTGCCTAAGGAATATTTTGGAGATGGGATCGAGAACGAGACGCGAGATGTTGTTATGAAGGCTGTGAAAAAGCTTGAGAAGGAGGGGGCGAAGCTTGTTGATGTTTCTCTTCCGATGACTAAATATGCGATTTCTGCTTATTATATTTCTATGCCGGCTGAGCTTTCGGCGAATATGGAAAGATATGACGGAATAAGGTTTGGAAAGAAGGCGTCAGAAAAGGCTACTGGGCAGATTAAGGATTTGGTTGATCAGTATTTCGTGGTTCGTGGGGAGGCTTTTGGAGATGAGATTAAGAGGAGAATAATGATTGGTACTTATGTTTTGTCGGCGGGGTATATGGATGCTTATTACAAGAAGGCGATGAAGGTTCGGACTAAGATTATTGAAGATTTTGGTCGTGCTTTTGAAAAAGTGGATGTTTTGATCGGTCCTGTTTCTCCTTTCCCTGCATTTGGGATAGGGGAGAAGGCTGATGATCCTTTGGCGATGTATATGGCTGATGCTTTGACTATTCCGGCCAGTGCGGCCGGGGTTCCTTCGCTTGCTTGTCCGTGCGGGGAATCGGAGAGTGGTTTACCGATTGGGCTACAGGTTATTGCGCCGCAGTTTCAGGAAGGACTTTGTTTAAGGGTGGGTGAGGTGGTTTGAGGTTTGGCCCTAGAATAAGCTCAAATTATCTTTTGATCCTCCTGTTGTTTCGCCGCCGGCGAAGTCCCAACACATTTGGAAGATTGCTCTTTGCGTGTTCGCTATTTCTTTGGATTGGATGATCATGCCAATAAGTTCGTCTGAAAAGGAGATGATGGCGACTTTGTCGTTGTAGATGTTTATTTCGTTTGCGAATGGGTATTGGTCTTTTGGCAGGAGTCTCATTTCGCGATTGTAGAGTTTGTCTTCGGCTTTTACTTTTTTACCTGCTTCGTCTGTGGGGATGACTCCTTTTAGGTGGATATGTTTTTTTGCACGTTTTTTGACATAGTCTTTGTCGTATGTGGGCCAGTATCTTCGGATTTCTTCTGAATTTGAGAAGTTTAGGATTTCTTTTTTTGCGCTTAGGGTGTCTTCGTAGATGGCCTTGATTCCTTCAAGCCCTTCGAAGTATTGGATGCGCGGGTGGGCAGTCTCGCCACAGAGGCGTTTAAGGGTCGGTACCGCGTCTGTCAGGGACTTTGAGCGTTGCTCGAAGGATGATGCGACTATTTCGGGATCTGTTGCTGTGAAGTATTTGAGGCGGTTTTTTGTGAGGGTAGAGATGAGGCCTTTTTCTTTGAGGCGCTTTAGTATGTCGTAGGTCGTGACGCGGTTGATTCGAGCCTTTGTTGCTACTTGCGAAACAATGCTTGTGCCAAGCTCGATCAATGAAAGATAGACGCGAGCTTCTTTGTCCGTGAGTCCGATTGCTGTGAGTATGGGGAGTAGTTCTTTTGACATGTTTATGTGTTATGGGTCAAGGCAGTTTTTGTTGTAGAAATCTCCGACAGTCGTGATGAGTTTTACTTTAAATTTGGGTTGAGGGATTTGCGGTGGATGGATGGTTCTTGGCTTTTGTTTGCGAGTTTTTGCGTTTTGGTAAAGAGTTTTCGACAAGGAGAAATGTGTCTTCATTTTACTATTGAAAATTGGAAAAGCAATGGGTAGATTTCGGAATGTTTTTACAAATTTTTATATTTCTTTAATCCAAATTTCTATGGTTTTAGGTCAAGAAAAATCTAAAGAAGAAGTCCTACAGCTGTCTGAGGAGGCTGGGGTTCGGTTTGTTAAATTGCAGTTTACGGATGTTAATGGTTTCCTTAAGGCTGTAACAATTCCTGCTGAGAAATTGGCGGATGCTATTGATCACAATGTGTGGTTTGATGGGTCGTCTGTTGAGGGGTTTGCGAGGATTGCGGAGAGTGATATGTTTTTGAAACCTGATCTCTCGACGTTTTCGGTGATTCCGTGGAGTCGTGGGACGGATGTTCCGGCGGCCAGGATTATTTGTGATGTTTATACTCCTGACGGAGAACCTTTTGATGGAGATCCTCGGTATATTTTGAAGAAACAGATGAAAAGAGCGAAAGATATGGGGTATGAATATTATGTTGGGCCGGAGTTGGAGTTTTTTATGTTTCGGAAAGTTGATGGAAGGATAGAGCCTCTTCCGCATGATAAAGCTGGTTATTTTGATCAGTCGATGGATTTGGCTGGTGAAATTAGAAATCAAATGGGTTTAATGCTTGGGGAGTTTGGGCTGAATGTTGAGGCTCTTCATCACGAAGTTGCTGAAGGACAGCATGAGATTAATTTCAAATATAGCGATGCTTTGACTCAGGCTGATAGTGCATCGACTTTCAAGTTTGTTGTTAAGTCTGTTGCGCAGAAATACGATCTTCATGCGACGTTTATGGCGAAGCCTGTTGCTGGGATAAACGGGTCGGGAATGCATTGTAATCAAAGTCTTTTCAAGGATGGGGAGAATGTGTTTTATGATGGTTCTAGTGAAGATGGGTTGTCTAGGCTTGCAAAGAATTTTATTGCTGGACAGCTTGAGCATATTAAAGCAATGACTGCTGTAATTAATCCCACTGTTAATTCGTACAAGAGGCTTGTAGCCGGGTATGAAGCGCCGGTTTATATTGCGTGGGGACAAACGAATAGGTCTGCCTTGATTAGAGTTCCTCGTATTTCTCGAACGACTCCGAAGGCTACCAGATGTGAGCTTCGGTCGCCAGATCCGTCTTGTAATCCATATCTTGCTTTTGCGGTGATGATTGCGGCTGGTTTGGATGGAATTGAAAAAGATAAGACTCCTCCTTCTGCTATCAACGAGGATATATATGAGTATTCTTCTGAGAAAGCGTTGGAAAAAGGTGTCGAGACTCTTCCCGAGAACTTGAGTCATTCTTTGCACTTTTTGGAGGAGAGCAGTGTGATACGTGACGCTCTAGGAGAACATACTTACAAGATGTTCAAGCGTGCCAAAGAAGCTGAATGGCTTGAATACAAAGCCAGTGTTTCTGAATGGGAGAGGGATAAATACCTAGAGTTGTACTAAAAAAGTGTTCATCCGCATGTCTCGACAATGAATCGCTCGATCTCCAACAGGAGCTCGCGAGTGTCGTCTGTTGTGATTTTGATGCCGCCTGTTTTGAAGCTTTTGTCTATTTTGAGAAGATTTGAGTAGATTCCTTTGAGTTTTTCGTGAGTGAAGTTTTTACTTTGGTTGTACGCGGTTTGTGCGACGTATGGATGTTGTTTGAGTTGCCTTGCTATTGATTGTGGGCTACCTCCATTTTCTGCGAGGTAGTGGGCTTGGATCAGGATGCGGAAGTGTCTTATTATCATGTAGAAAACCATCATTAATTCTTCGCCGCTGTCTATGAGTGTTTTGAATACTTTGAGTGAACCTCTGCGGTTTTTTGCCGCGATCGCATCTGTTAGTTTGAAGATTGAACTTGATAGTGATGGAGTTATTAATTCTTCGATTAGTTTCTTTGGGATTTCTTTGTTTTGACCGGTTGCGCTGATGAGTTTGTCTATTTCGTTTGAGAGTTGCCAGAGGTTTGGGCCGACTTGTTTTGCGAGGAAATTTGCTTCCGGTTGATTGATTTTTCCTTTTCTCTCGGTAGTTTCTTTTAGTATCCAGTTTGTGAGTTGGGCTGGGGTCAATGATTTAAATTCTTCGGTTTTTGCAATTTTTGAGAGTTTTTTGAAGAGGGTTGTTCGTTTGTCTGGCATTTTTGTTTCTGTGAAAACGAGGATGCAGAAATCGGGGAGGTTTTCTATTGTTTTGGCAATTTCTTTTTGGTCGTCTGTCTTTGAGTTTGCTAGGAAATCTTTTGCGATTACTAGACGTTTTTCAGCGAGGAATGGCATTGCTTGAAGGTTTGTGCCGAACTCTTTTATATCGAGTGTTTTTCCTTCGGTAACCTCGATATTCATGTCCCCGCCGTGTTTTATTTCAAATTGGTCTTTCCAAAATTTGATCTTTTTTGAGATCGAATAAGTGTCGTCGCCGTAGAAAAAATAAATTGTTGAGTCTTCTTTTGTCATTTTGGTGATGGTTGTGGTTGTGGGGGTAAATTATAGTACAAAATAAAAACCCCGCCAAGGGCGGGGTTTTTTCTTAACTTGTAATTCGTGGACAGTGTGTTGACTAGTATGCTACTTCCAACTGGCTAACATCCATCAATTGGTTTAATCCAGGAGGAGTGTTGATCAGGAAGTCGGTAGTTTGTTTGATTGTTACCGAACCTTCGTCTTTTGCGACGTCACCGACGTATTTTCTGTTTGTGAATAGGTCAGTTACGTCACCGATCAAACTTCCGTAGATTGTAAGCTGATTGCTTGAAACTTCTTTTGATATAACTTTTCCTGTTGGGTTGCCGTCGCTTGTATTGGTGTCAATTGAGATGAATGTTCCGTGAAGTTCTTCTACGTCTGCATCGATGATGATGTCACCGTCGATTACGATGAATGCCGCCGATGGAACTGTTTTTGGTTTCGAGTAGTCAGCTTGGCCGTATATGATGTCTGATTTGATAATCAAGTCAGCGTCTTTGACGATGTATGTTTGTGCGGCTGGAACACCTGTGGTGGTGTCTCCTGCTATTACATATGAATTCCCACCGTCGATTTGCAGATCTTGTCCTGTGAGTCTGAATACGCCATTTTCTTTGTTTTTGACTGAAGCTAGATCTGTCATTGAGGCAAGGCTTCCTCCTATGTTGGCGTCACTCCATCTAGACAATTGTTCGATGTTTGCGTTGATTTGGTTGACGACGTTTGTGACTTTCCAGTCTTCTGCGACTTCTGTTTCCATCTCACAGATTGTACTTGAGAAATGGGTGAGTGGATTCTCGTATCCTTCGAAGTTTTCGCCTGTGTTTGAGAATTTACAGATGTCGTGACTTGGAAGTTGAAGTAATGTTTCTGTACCTGATGCGACGATTTCTTGTACTTTTTCTATAGGTTTGATGATCGGTGCTGGGATGTTTTTCTGCTCAGAGCAGTATGATACATCTGTACCTGCATCGAGAGCTGTATTGAAGAATACGTCGCCGGATGTTCTTGTCAGAATGTATGGACAGATTATTACGACTTGGGTGTCGTCATCGTCTTTGTATTCGAGGTCTGTTGTGTATTCAACTTCGTTTTCGAATTCTTCACCACAACCGTCTTTTGGATCGAGGTTTTCACAGAAATCATTGTCGATCTCTGTGTTGTTTTCGACTTCATAGGTGATTGTGATTTTGTATATTTGGTCTGCATCGAGTTTGAATGTGGCTTTCTTTCCATCTGTATAGTCGTCCATGAAGTCATCGATGTCTCCGTCGTCGACGCAGATGCCGTTGTCTTCAAGCTCGGTGCCATCTTCGTCACATTCTTCGATGTCGTCTTCGTCGAGGTCTGATAGGCCTGTTCGGTCGACGTCAATTTCGTATTTGCCTGTGTATTTGAATTCACCGTCTTTTTCGCCTTTGATAACTCCGTCGTCGAATGAGTCTTTGAATGTTACTTCAGAGATTGCGTTTCCGGCTTTGAATTCTACTTTGTATGTGACTTTGTCTTCGTCCATTGAGATGTTGATCAAGTCGTCCCAATCTCCTGAATCTCGAGATTTGCTGAGTTTGCCAGCACTGACTCGTTTCTTTATTGATGGTGGGAGTTTTGTGACTTTTTCCAATGGAATTGTGATTTCACATTTGCCCTCTGGGTCGTTTGCTTCGTCCACTTTGATTGATATGCTTTTGACAGCTTCGGACATGTTTTTGAGTGTGTTTGTTAGCATTCCGAGTCCAGGGGTGTAATCGAAGCTTGAGATTCCGTCTACGGTTTGTTCTACAGCCCAATGTACTTTGAATCCATAACCTTCTGGGGAGAGTTGAATTTCGAATTCTTGTTCGTCTTCCTCTTCATCAAACACCCAAGGGGTTTGAGGTTTGATCACGTCGAGGTCTTCACAATTTATTTTTTCTGCTGGACCAGCGTATGATAGGGCATATTTACAAGCGGTTGGATCTTCGTCTGTTGCTTTGACTATGACTGACCAAGCGCTTGAAAGAGAGCTTCCTAGATATACGCCTTCTACTGCTTTTTCCAGTGAAGTTGTTATGGTTGTTTTTGGCTTGTCTTGTAGTGCAGAGTCTGTGAATAATTTTGCTTTGTCTGATCCTTTTGTGACTGTGAATGTGAAGTTTCCGTCATATGTTCCGAAGTTACTTTCTTTTTCATTGATTGAAATTAATTCTGCTTCAGAGTCGAATGGCCATGGGGTTTGTTCGACTTTGATTGACTGACAAACTTCTTCTGATTCTGGAACAACTAGGTCTATGTATTGAGTACAATCAGGTTCCTCTAGAGGATCTGAGCCAGTTGCCTGCATTTTGATAGCATTTTCGTATAGGCCTGGGGCGAGATCTTCTTTTGGAATGAAGTATACTTTTTGTCCTGCTGGAACTCCTTCGAGTTTGGTTGCAGGTGCTTTTTCTGTTGTGTCCGGAGCTACTATTTTTTCAAAGAAATCTCTGAGAACTTCTACGAGTGGTTCTTGAGGTTTTGTCGGAGCTTTGGGTGCGATTACTTCGCGATCGTCGGCTGGAGTAGCTTCTGGTGTGATTACTTCGCGATCGTCGATCGGAGTAGCTTCTGGCGCTTTTGGTGCGATCACTTCGCGATCGTCGATCGGAGTAGCTGCTGGCGCTTTTGGTGCGATCACTTCGCGATCGTCGATCGGAGTAGCTGCTGGCGCTTTTGGTGCGACCGGTGCTACTACTTCGATAATTGCCATTCTGTTGTCCAGTTCTTTTACTGGAGCTTTAGGAGCAACTCTGCTGTTATCGGTTGCTGGAAGTACCTGTACTTCGCGTTCGCTGTTTTTTGATTCGTCGTTAGCTGGAGGCATTTTTTTCTTTGGTGCTTCCGGAGCAATGACTTCTTCTGAAGTTTCTCGTTCAGGGATTATATCTCCGAGATTGAATACGCCTACGAAGTACCCTTCGTGACTTTCATAAGTAACTGTGTCACCTTCGACGTCTTCCGAGTGTACAACATCACTTTCTATAATGTATTTTTGATTGCCGAGGAGGGTTGGTTTTCCTTTGAAGGCTGAAACCAAATTCCCATCCATGTCGTAGATTTTGTATGACAGAAGAAGACAATCGATGTCGACTTCTGTTACATCGATTTTATCTGAACAGTCCCTGATCTCTCCGTCGATTGCTGCTCCAATAATTCCTGCGTGTTTACTTCCGATGGATACAGGATCTTGTTCGTATGGGTATGGAGCGGTATATACAGTGTATTCCACTTCAACACCATTTTCTGTTACGACCATTTTTTCCTTTGTGACTTGGTCTTCTGCTCCCGGGATTTCTGCATATGGGAAGGTGATATCTCCTCCTGTTGAATCGTACCATGTGACGGTTGAAGGATAATCTTCACCTTTGTTTGATTTAACGTCTATTTTTAGGGTGTGTGCTTCTCCGACTTTTGCCACTTTTTTTCCGTCTTCGTATGTGAGGGTTAGGTCTTCACATACTTGTTTGTCTTGTGCTGGAAGTATGAACTTACATTCGTTGAATTTATCTATATAGTCTTCGTCGTCGATTTTTACGACTTCGATGGTAATCGGGCCCTCACCTGTGTGAATTACGTTTTGGAGGACAGTGATTATGTCGTTTGTTCCTATTTTTAGAACATCACTTCCTTGTGGAAGGTATGAGAATGTGTCGGTTTCTGTTAGGGATTTGTATTTGAATTCTATTTTGTGTCCTTCGACTTCTACCGGATTTCCCATTGAGTCTTTTAGTTTTACATCTGTTATTTCGAATACTGTTCCTTGGTCAGGATCTACAGAGCTAACTTCTGAGCCATCGTCTGTTGATAGAGCTTTTACTGTCATTGATTGGCAGAAAAGATCTTCTGGGGCGCCTACGTCATATTCTTCTCCACAAGATTCGTTACTTGTGCCTGTTGCGTATACGCCGAGTACGTCTTCGCCTTCTTCTATGGCATAGAACCAAACTTTTTCATCTTGGGCGGCTGTGACGTAGTTGTATTGGTAGAGGTTTTGATCTATTAGAGATTGATCGATTGTGGGATTAATTACTATTGTAGGGTCGAATGTTGCTACAGGAAGAGTTGTTCCGTCTGATGCTGGAGTTGTGTAGTCCACAGTTATATCTTGTCCTGCTCCGGCGGGAGTGTAATCGAGTGTGTAGTCAGATTTTTCGACTTCTGTTAGCTCAAGATCGATTCCTGAATCTTCGGTTGTGACTTCAATTGTGTAGCCTGAAGTGTCGATTGTTGTTTCCGGTTTATCTGCTCGGGTCAGAGGTGTGACTTCTGTGTCTGAGGTCATTGTGTAGCCTGGAGAAGAGTCGATTGTTGTTTCCGGTTTATCTACTGGGGTTAGAGTCCTACTTGTTCCTTCTGTTGCTGTTGGGTCTCTTTCTCCTTTAGTCTCTTCATCATCAATAAAGAGGGTTTTTATGTTTTTGAGGCTTTCCGAAAGGTTGAATGTGCTGTAATCGAACGCCATCAGTACACTGTTGAGTTTGAAGTTAAGTGCGCCTGAATTTATCAATAAGCCTGGATCAACTTGGTATTGGTATATGAATGTTGGTTTTGTTTCTCGATCGTCTTTTGGTGCCGGAGGTGCAACTCTGCTTGAGTCTCCAGTGACTCCGTGGCCTGATGATTTACTTTCGTCGTATGCTGGAGGGGATTTTCTTTTGTCGCCAGTACCCAATATTAGTGAGAATCCATTGAACAGATTTCCCGGTAATAGGTTGATGACAAACGGATCGCATCCTTGGATTGCCGATGTGTTTTTTGCGGGAGTGATTCCGTATTTTTCTTCAATGTATTTGAGGAATTCTTCTTCTGTTCCTTTGAAGAGATCTCCGTTTTCTTTCTTTACTCTATATATAATCTTGTCTTTCCAATCGCCGTCATAGAAGTCGATTGATTTTGCGCTAATTTCCATATATGTGCCTGCCGTCATTTCTGAAGGTCGTTCGACGCAGATGTCTTTACAATCATTTGCGCAGGTTGGTATTGTGTCTTGGCAGATAGATACCCCTTCTTTTGCTGAAGATGTGCCTGTTATTGGATCTCCTTTTTCATCGACGTATGTTTTTATGTAGTTTCCACTTTCGTCTGTGTAGAAGGCCAATAGGCTGCCGAGGCCTGTATATGTCCCGATCACTTTTCCATTAATGAAAGGAACGGTGATAGCTTTGTCTGTTTTTAATTCTTCGGATGGATTTGAATCTAGGTAGATTTTTCCTTTCGGATCTGTTGATTGAAGGGTTACGTATCCTTCTTCCGGGAGTTCTTTTGCGAAGTTTACTTTTACTTCAAACTTTGTTGTTTTTTGTTCCGGTGTACATATTGGTGTTTTGATTTTGTCGTCTCCAGTTGCCGCGTGGATTGTTATTGGTAGGGGAGTCAATTCTAGAGATTCACAGTAATTTGGTTCTTCGAATTTTACTTTTGCGCGGAACCATACGAATCCGTTATACCTCAAGCATCCAGGGAGTTTGTCAAAATTGATGTAGAGTCTGTTTTTTTCTTCCTCGTAGATTCTTTTTACATTTAGTTCTAAATCATAAACCTGTGCTGATGAGGCGCCTCCCCCTACTGCATTTCGGTCGAGAGTATTTACCTTAATGTCTATAGGTGTTTTTGTTGTTGGGACCGTGTCTGCGAAAAAAGTTTGAAGGTCTTGGTCTGGGTCGTATTTGTATCCCATCAAAAGTTTTGTGTGTTCCGGGAAGAGTTCGAGATCCCACTGTGTTGTTTTTCCAGGGGTCAGGCTTGTGTCATCTGAAACTGTTTGGACCAAGTCACCTGGTTCTCCGTTGCTTTCGAACCAATAATCTCCAACTTTGTATTTTAGTTCATTTCCGTTGTCGTCGTAATATTTAACATTATCTGCATTTATGAATCCAGTGGGCAGGAATTGATTTGTGAAATCTATACCTATATTTACGCCTTGTGCGTCAACGTTTGGACCAGGATTTGAGTCTCCTCCTCCATCGAATGGATCTTCTGCGTTGTTGTGGAAGTAGAGTTCAAATTGTAGGATGTCTCCATCTTGGACGTTTGTCCAGCCATCTGCGAAGCCTAGTTCCTTTTCTCCATCTGCTGTGTCGATTATGTCTCCGTCACACATGAATTTATCTTCTAGTTCATCGATATTCTTTGTTGCACACTTTTTTACAGTTAAAAACTGTCTTTCATCTCCGTTGACTGGAGGATAATCAAGATTCCAATTCCCTGAAAAGTTATTGAAGGAATTGTAGTCCAATCCGGCTTCTCCCTCGGGAGGGAATGGGATGGCGGGTCTGTCTGGAGTGAAGTTCACCGCAAGTGCGGTTTGAGACATCAATGCAAGAGCCGTTAGGAGTGCAAAGATTTTTGTTTTGATTTTCATTTTTATAAGGTTTATTTATTTAAAAATTAATTGTTCTTGTCTAATTGCTTTGCGAAGTTTGCTCCTGCAGAGTGGCCGGTATCTGTGGTTGGTTTTGCCGCGTCTGATGGTAGTGCGGCCGCCGCTTCTGCTTTCGTTGCGTCTGCTGTTGCTGGGGTCTCTTCCGAGAAACTATTTTTTTGTCGTTTTCCTCCCTGAGTATCCGGCTCTGTGCTCTTCGAAGCCGTGATTCCACCTGCGACTAGCCATGATACAAACGCTTTTGATTGTCTGTGATCGGTAAGTTCGGTTGTTTCTTTGTATAGAGATTTAACTCCTTTGACGACTGAAATGTGTCCGACTTCTTTTATATATGGTGTTAGATTTGCACATTTTGAATATGCGCCTACCGCCATTTCCGTTTTCATTGATATTCTTACTTTTAACCCTGTATTCCCAATTTTCTTTATGAACGATTTTCCTTGGATTTGTTTTGTACGAATTTCTTTTATTAGTTTTTTGAATCTTCCAAGGGCTTCTTTGTGTGCCGGTTTGCTCAAGTTTGCTTGAGGATTCTCATATAGTTCGGTGATCAGGCGCGAATCTTCAGGGTTATCGTACACAAGTAGCTCGTGTGTCGCTGTGTTTGCGATTAATTTTGCCAGAGGTGAAGATAGGAATTTTGCGTCTTCTTTTGGCATTGGGCTTAGGATTTCCAAAAACATTCGTGCTAGCTCTCGGTCTTTTCTTGCCTCTTCTGATGTCCCTTTCACGTTTGTATGAAGTTCTTTTCTGGTGATGTCGAGCAATCCGTATCCATGGATCAATTCTTCCGGTTTGGCCATTGTTTCGTAGCTGACGTTTTTTGCGAGGGCTCCTTCGGTTCCTTTCTCTCCTCGGCCTCTGGATCCAGATTCTACTCTTGATCCTTTAGGGATTGGTGTTACTCCTAGTCCTTCGAATTTGAAGTCAGCATTTGTCATGTTTTCAAGCAGGTTGTCGTATACTTCTCCTCTTAATTTTTTGAGAAGTACTTCGTTACTGAATTCTGGCTTTGGTTCCATTCTTGTTCGTGCCGCTTCGAATTTTGGTTTGAAGACTTTCGTGATGAGCCAATCAGCTCTTGCATCGATTCTTTTTCGAATTTCTTCTTTGCCGTCTTTCTTTTCGGCGACCTGTGTGAACCATTTGTTCTCGAGGTAATTGACTGCTTTTATGAGTTCATTTTCATTGAGGCCTTTGAGGCCTTTTGTTTTCTTTGCGTATTTTACGATTAGTTTTGATACTGAATCGACGTTTCCTCCGATGGTTTCTACTTTCCTGAATTCTCTAAAAAATTCACGGGTTTTGTAGAGTTTATCCAATTCTGGGAAGAGGTTTTCTCTAACTTTTTGTTTTTCGAATTCGTCCTTGCTTATCGTGCCCATAGCTTTTTCTCTTGCGTCGATATTTCTTGCGTATTTTGCCGCTTTCTTTTTGTCTATTCTTGCGCTCATGTCCGGAGTGAATCCTTTGTAGAATTCGACAATGTCTTTATCCACTCCTTCCAGATCATCGAGATCTCCGCTCGAGTAGCCTGCGACTTCCAGAATATTGTAGTATCCGCCGGCGTCCATGTCTCCAAGTCTTACTCCGAATGAATCGTCTCCCATGTTTTTTTCTAGCACGTGTGACGAGTTGTCGAGCATAAAATCTATATCTCTCACTTCGTTTGCGAGAACAGATGCTTTCTTTCGTATTACGATTCGGTCGCGGATTGTTGGTCCGCCTTCTCTTAGTTCGTGAGTAAATTTGAATCTTTCTCTTGAGATAATCAAATCGTTGATGTCTCCCTCTAGGAATAGGCGATTACCGTCTCTTACGATTGCCAGAGTTGATATTCCCGGATCGTTGATGATCAATGCATCTTTGTCTTCGACGTTATGTACTGTGAGTTCTAGTAGGTTTTTCCCTGTTTGATTGACTTCTATTTCAGCTTTTGCCAAAGTTTTGTTATATGTGTCCAGATCGGTCATCCATAGGTTTAGATCGACGTTGTTCCTGTCTTTCAAAGTCATTACTCGACCTGTTTTTGCGTCGTAGACCATGTCTGCTGTTCTTTCTGTGAAGACTCCTTTTGGAGTTTCTCCTTTTTCCAGAGCTTCGTTCAGCTCTTGTTCTGCTTTCAAAAGTTCGTCACGGACTCTCAGGTCTGATACTTGAGATAGCACTTTTGCGATTTCTCTTCGGTTGGGGATGTATATTTCGACATCTCCGATGTGAATTCCTACTGTTGGGATGATGGATACTCCTGTTGCTCCTACTCCTGCATATACTCCTAAATGTGTAATGAAGAATCTTGATAGATCTTCAAGCGCTTTTGTTGTTATTTGGTTTTTGATCATGTCCAGCATGAATACGACTTGTCTTTCTGTTAGGTCGTTGCTTTTCATGATTGGGCGAACTTCGTCCCATAGTGGTTTTATAGCTTTTAGTGCTTCAAATTTTGCTTCAACGTTGTGTCTTGGAAGTGCTTTCCAAGTTGTCCACAGGTCTTTGTATCCTGATGCATCGAGGTCTTTTTGGATTTTTTCTGTTCCTTTCTTTTCCATGTTTTGGAATTCGTGGAGAATTCCTGCTCCTGCGCTCATGGCCCCATTGTATCCTAGGCCGATTCCTCCTGAAATGGTAAGCTTTCCGCCTAAGAAGTCTATTGTTACCGCAGTTCCTACTCCTATACCTTTGAAGCTTACTCCGATTGACGTAGACCATTCAACTTTATCACCTTTATATAGGCTTGCTGTTACACCAAGTCCAATGTCGCCTCCTTTTCCTTTGAAGCTCTTGGCTCCAAAGATTTGTAGAGATGTTCCGTCTGATAGGGGAATGATTATTACTGCCGCCATTCCGCTTTTTTCCATATTAATTTCTCCGTTTTCTATTGTTATGTTTGTTCCTGCTCCACCTGCGATACTGGATCTATGTTCTAGGTCTTTGTCCACTTTTTGTAGATCTTCAGGAGAAAGACCTCTGTATAGAAGGTCTTGAAGAAAATTTCTTTTTACTGGGTTTTGGGATTTTGAGATAATGTCCATTGCTTCCTGGAGTTGCATGTCTGATTCTGCCGCTTGCTCTACTATGTATCCGAGTTGGAAGGCAAGCATTTGCTGTTCATTGAATTCTCCGAAATTCTTTACTGTTACGAATTTTTTCATGACTACTCCTTCTTCTTCTTTTGCCATCTCCATGTTTGCGTATCCGAGTTTTAGGAGTTTGTTTACTTCTTTCACGACCGCGTCAGGTCTTAGAGTTTTTGGTTTACTCTTTGGATCGTATAGGCCTTTTGTGTTTCTTAGGTCGTCGAATGCCGCTTTGGGGTTGTTGTGTCTCATGAAGATTCCTTCGTTCATTTTGAATTTTTGCCCGTCCATTGTTTGAAGTGTGATGTTTTTTTCTCGCCCAGAGAGCCATCCCATAAATCTTTCCCATCCTGCCGCTGGGGTGTCTTTGAAGTTACATAGTTTTTTGAGTCCTTTGTTTAATTTCTTTTGTTCTTCCGGGAGCTCTTCTTTTGATTCTTTCCCCTCTGCTTTTGGATCGTAGTGAAGGGTGCTCATTGCTGTTAATACGTCTGCATATGGGGTTACAACGTGGTCGAATAGCATTTCTAGTCTTGCGGCATCTCCAGAATTCATTTCTGCAGGATCTATTGCAAGTAGCCGTTCGATTTCGTCTGTTAGGGGAAGGTCTTTTCCTTTAGGTGATTTAAATTCTGGCATTGGGGGAATTTTGCTTCCAAACATGGAAAAATCTGTGTCTTCCTTTGGTGGGCGTTCCCCTAGCAATCCTCCTGGGAGTTTGCCTCCAAGGCTTGCGGCGATGCGTGGTCTTGTGACCTTGTACAAGTTGTTGAAATTCACACCTCCATATCCTCCGTATGTGCCTTCGTTTATCCCAATATATTCTGTGAATGCTCCGTGGATTATTCCCGGAATTTCTTCAGCATGGTATGAAAAAGGTGGTTTTGTTAGGACTCTTTCGATAGTTCCTTTTCGCCCTTTGAAATTCACCCAGTTTTTCATAAATTTCTCTTTCGACATTGTTACTATTTTGCTATCCACGGCGTGCATTTTTGTGACTAGTTCTTGGAGCCGTCTTCGGTATCTTTCCACTCTTCGTTTTCTGTTGTCCAGTCTTTTGTTCTCGATGTGTTTCGTTACCGTGAGAGCTTGGAATTTTGCGAATTCTTCCGATTCATCGCCGAGTTCATTTCTTTTCATTTCTACGACATTGGACATGGCGACCATTTCGTTTGCGAATCCGCTGTTTGGTTTTTTGAGTTCCCAAGTTAATGGGTGTTCTTTTTGGCCTTTGTATGCAAATTCTATTTTCTTTATGGTGGATTTTGCCAAGGCTTTGTTTAATCTTCGGCCTACTTCGACTTTAAGTTCTTCAAAGATTGTGTATTTGTCTGTACCGTTTGCGATGATTTCTTCAAATTTTTCTTGTGCTCTCAAAATGTTTTCGTATTCGAGAACTTCGAGTTTTTTGAGAGGAGCAGGTTCAACGATGTTGATTCCTTTGTCTTTCAGTCCTCTGATTTTGTCTTTACTGACTGGAGCGTGTGCTGTTTCGAGGATTGATGCGTAGTAGCCGAATCCTTCTTTTTTGTTCCAGTCGAGTTTGTGTCCGTGGACAGTAAATGTAAGTTTGTTGATTTCTTTTCTTGCTCTTAGCATTGGTGTTATTCGTCTCAAATTTCGGATTAGGTCTCTTTCGTTTACTTCTTTTTTGAATGCGTCTTGGAGGTGGTCATTGGCTATGCTCACTATTGCTGGGACCATGTCGCTCAAGTTCTCTATGTTTTCATTTGCTTTTTTAGAAAGGGTTACTTTTGTTTCAGGTTCTTTTGTTTCGTTTCTTGTGATTTTGACTCCTGGGACAAGTCCGCTTTCAAGGTGTTTCTTCTTTTCAGCTGTTTTTGTAGTGAAGGCTGTGCCATCTGGGTTTACACGTTTTCCGTTGTCGAGATAGAATTCACCGACTTTCTTGTCAGTGTCTTTCCCTAGGTATTCCCAAATTGCTGTGCCGGAAGTCAGGAGGTGCTCTTTGTATTCGAACTTACTTCCTTTTGTTGTTGTGATTGTTAGAACTCGAGGTGTTCCTGCGATTTCTGCAGATTTGATCTTTTTGTTTTTTGTTTTGAGTTCTACGTCGACTGCTTTCTTTTTGGCTCTTTCAGCATCTTTTTTGGCCACTTTTGCTTCATATTCCTTCTCGACTTTTTCTTCTTTTCGTTTCTTTGCGATGTGCGTAGTAGTTGCTTCTTTCTTTTCTAATTCTTTGGAAGGTTTTTCAGCTCCTGCCAAATACATGTCTTCAAGTGCGTCTGAAATTTGCTGGTTTGTTGGCATCTTTGGCTTGTCGTTCTCTTCCCATTCATCGACTTTTACGGCTTCACCGTCCGGAGTTGTTCGCCAGATTGAGGTTTTGAATTTTTCGCTTTCAAACTGAGTGTCGACTCTGAGAAGAGTCCAAGGTTTTGTTTCGATGTCAGCGTCTCTGTATATGATCGAACTACCGTTTTTAAGGCCGGTAATTGTTTCTGTTGAGTATTTTCCTTTTAGTCTGGCTGATTCTTTCGTGGTGAAAGCTTCAACTGCCATTTTTGCTTGGCTTACACCTTTTTCTGCTTTTTCTTGTTCTTTGAGTAGCTTTGTTAGTTCTTTTCTTTTTTTGGTGATTTCTCCTTTGAAGTCTTCTCGTTTTTCTTCGAACTTTTTGCGAGTTGATGATTTAATTTCAACAAGTGCAACGTCCATGTTTCCTCCGTCTTTGTCTATTAGGATAACGTGGAATTTAGTTTCGTCTGGGAGCTTGAAGAATCTAACTGTTTCATATCCTGCTTTTGGTTTGTGAGTGATTTCTTCGTTAATTTTTCTGTTCACCTCAGCTTCACTGCACGATTCCATTAGGTCTGTTGCCTGAAGATCTTGGGCCCAGCCATTGTCCGGGTATAGGTGGTGGGCGATTTGGCTACACTGTTTAAACTGAGTCCTATTATTAAATATTTTTTTCCCATTTCCGTCACTTAAATTCACATCACTTTGAAACTCTGCCTTATCCAGTTTTTCTGAATCTTCAAAAATTTGATTGATTGCGTCTAGACGCTTGATTTTTTCTTTTAGGAATTCTGAGTTCCCTCCGGCTTCACCGTAGTAATGTTCCTTGAAATCTCCAAGGTTGGGATTCTTGTATATCAATCGGTTTTCTTTATTATTCATATTTTTTGGTTTTATTTTTTATTTTTATTTTAAAATTTATCATTAAATTATATCAAATTTTCTCTGTAACGTCAATGCGGAAGGGGGAAGAAATTATTACTATTTTTTTAGTAAATTGTTATGCTGGTGTTGCACGAAATTTTTTAACTTTTTTTTATGGATAACAGGAGTGGAGAGCCTTTTATTGTTGTTAATTTCAAAGATTATGATGAGGCTACCTGTGAAGGTGCTTTATCGCTTGCGAAAGTGCATGAAAAAGTGGCGGAAGAAACCGGGGCTAATATAGCTGTTGCTGTGCATCCTGTAGACTTGCTGAAAGTAGTTACGGAAGTGAAAAAAATCCCTGTTTTTTCTCAAACCGGAGATGCATATACCCGTGGCTTGGATGGTGTTGCAAAAAAGACGCAAACGGGCAGAATGACGCCAAAAATGATTGTGAAACTTGGTGCCGCTGGAATTTTGGTAAATCATGCAGAGAATCCGCGTTCAAATGATGAGATTGCCGCTATTGTGAAGGATTTTAAGGAGGAATCTCCTGATTTGATGGTTATTGTGTGTGCGGAGAATGCCGATAGAGGTGCTGAGATTGCCGCGATTTGTGCTCCTGATTTTATTGCTGTTGAGCCACCTGAGATGATTGGTGGAGATGTTTCGGTAACGACTAAACCTGAAATTATAAGTGAAGCTGTTGAAAAAATTGGAGGGAATGTGCTTGTGGGGGCTGGGGTTAAGACGGGGGAAGATGTGAAGAGTGCGAAGGAATTAAATGCAAAAGGAGTTCTTCTTGCCTCCGGTGTTGTGAAGCCTAAAGAGGGGACTTCTGAAGAAGTTTTGCGTGAGCTTGCGCAGGCGTCACTTTCTTAATTTGTAACCTGTTCTGATGGAGTTGATAGCTTTTCTTATCTTGTGTGTTTGGGTGGTGTTTGCGGTGTGGAATTTGCGTAGAGCTTTGATAATTTTGCCGGCGTTTTTTCCTTTTTATATGATGAAATTTGAGATTGGATTTGTGCCATTCAATGTTGTAGAAGCGATGGTTTATCTGTTGTTGATTGTTTATGTTGTGAAAGAGGGTTTTTATGGGGGTATATGTACTCGGCTTAAGGGCAGATGTTTCAGGTTTATTTTGCCTGTTTCTGCTTTGATTTTGGGGTCTCTTGGAGGTCTTTATATTTCTTATTTATATGGGGATATAGAGCAGGCGTTGGGGATATTTAAGGGATGGGTGATTATGCCTGTGATTTATGTGATTTTACTTTTGCTTGTTTTTAAAAAGATTAAGGACAAGAAATTGAGTCTTAATTTTTATATGCTTTCTGCAATGTGGTTGAGTCTTTGGGCTTTGTACCAGGTTGTAAGCGGTGATTATATTACTATTGATCAGCGGGCGAGTGGGCCTTTTGAGTCTGCGAATTATCTGGCTTTATACGTGGCTCCAGCTGTTGTTTTGGCTGGGCTAAAATTGTGGCAGAGAGCTGAGGATACTTTTTGGAAATCTTTGTGGGGGAAGTTTAAGGATTTGTTTAAGAGGGGCAATGGGGAATTTTATTGGGCGTGGGTTGCTTTTGATGTTTTCGGGTTCGTGGTTTGTATGGCCGCTATCCTTTGTTCGAAGTCTTATGGCGCGATTCTGGGGGTGCTGGGGGCGTTGTTTATATACGCGATCTACGAGTTGTTTTTCTCTGATTTCAAGAACAAATATGGGAAAGTTTGGCATAAATTACTGGTTGTTTTGGTAGTGGTGGTTATTTCTGGGTTGGCGATTGTTTCGCAAGTTGGAACAAGCAAGTTTGACGATTTTTTGGCTTTTGACAGGCAGAGCTCGTCATCTGTGCGTGTACAAGTTTGGACTGTTGCGGGAAAGCTTATAGAAGAGAATCCTTTTATGGGGATTGGGCTTGGTGGTTATGAGCGTGTTTATGAGGAAAGAGCTTTGGAGCTTTTGGGGGCTGAGCCTTACGAGAAGGAGATGTTGCATCCACACAATTTAGTGCTTGCTACGTGGTTGAACAGTGGGCTTGTTGGGGCTGTGGCTATTTCATGGTTGATTGTGGCTGTTTTCTGGAGTATTAGGAGGAAAGAGCTTGATTATGATCAGAAGAGATTTGTGGCGATTGTTCTTACTATGTTTATTGTTATTTGTATTCATGGTTTTGTTGATCAACCTTTTTGGAAGAATGATTTAGCTTTGCTTTGGTGGCTTGTTGTGGGGAGTGTAATTTGATTTTCGTAACTTATGGAATTTTCTGGTGTTATCAAAAAAGGGGCCGGGCTTGGTTCGAAGATTTCGTATCCTACTATTAATATAGTTGTTCCCAAGGATGAAGAGAAAAGTGGGGTTTATGCTTGCAAAGTTGAGATTGGTGGACGTGAATTTGAGGGGGCCGGGTATGTTGGAGAAAAGAAAGGCTTGGCTGAGGATGAGTATATTTGTGAAGTTTTTTTGTTTGAAGATTGTGGTGATGTTTATGGGGCGGAGGCGCGGATAAAGCTTGTCGAAAAAATTCGGGATGTACAAAAGGTTAAAAATTTGGAAGAATTGAAATCGTTAATCTACAAGGATGTTAAAAATATTAAGGAAAATTATTTCGGATACTAATCCCGTGAGGCTGTTGTATCACAAGTTCGTGGCGATGCTTGCGGCGTTTTATTATAGATTTCCTGCGAGGAAAATGATTGTTATTGGGGTGACTGGGACTAATGGTAAAACGACTGTTGTGAATTTGATTGCTCAGATTCTCGAAACTGCCGGACACAAGGTTGGGATGGCTTCGACTCTTAATTTTCAGGTTGGGGATAGGAAATGGAGCAATAAAACTAAACAAACTACTCAAGGAAGGTTTTATTTGCAGAAGCTTTTGAGGGAGATGGTCAGGGAAGGGTGTAAATATGCTGTTATTGAGGTTTCTTCTCATGCGATGACTCAGTCCAGGGTTTGGGGGATTAACATCGACTGTGCGGCTTATACGAATGTTACTGAGGATCACATTGAATATCATGGAAATTTTGCCAATTATCTCCATGCGAAAGGTGCTTTTTTCAGGAAGGTTTCGAAGAGTCGTCGAAAGTCGGGGGTCCAGAAAGTAATGATCTTGAATCAAGAGGATCAACATTATTCGTATTTTGATCAGTTTATTGCTGATAGAAAACTGACTTTTGGAGTGAAGGAAGGAACTGTTTCTGCTCAATCTTTGAAATTGAAACCTGATGGAAGTGAATTTACTCTTCAGGTCCCGAATAATGCTGTGTCCATAGATTTTGATTTACCTGGTGATTTCAATGTACAGAACGGGCTGTGTGCGGCGGCGGTGTGTATGTCTTATGGAATCTCGATGGAGGATATAAAGCGTGGGCTTGAGGAAGCGCGGACTATCCCTGGGAGATATGATCACGTGGATGCTGGACAGGATTTTGCGGTTGTTGTTGATTATGCCCATGCGGCTGATTCTCTTGAAAAGCTTTTGAGCATGTATAGAGATTTGACTCCTAATGGGAACCTTTTTGCAGTCTTTGGGGCGACTGGCGGAGGGAGAGATGTGGGGAAGCGTCCAAAGATGGGAGCGATTGCTCATAAATATGCGGACTATGTCATTCTTACGAATGATGATCCTTACAGTGATGATGAACTTAAAATAATTGAAGATATTGCTGTGGGGGTTTCTCGGAAAGAAGGCGACAAATTTTGGAAAATTGTTGATAGAGAGCAGGCTATTCGTTTTGCATTGATGCTTGCTAAGAAAGGCGACAGTGTTGTTATCTCTGGCAAAGGAGCGGAGGAGATTATGAAGGTTCGAGGAAAGACTATTCCATGGGGGGACAAAAACCTTGTTGTTGAGCTTTTGCGCAAGCAGGTTTCTATTGGCCACATTGAGTAATAAAATTGTTCAGATGAATGGATTTTTGTTTATAGATAAGGGAAAAGGGTGTACGTCTTTTGATGTAATTAGGGCTTTGAAGAAGAAGCTTCGAGTTTCTTTTCCCGGACTAAAAAAGAATTTCAAAATTGGTCATTGTGGCACTCTTGATCCCATTGGGACAGGTTTGATGATAATTGCTTTAGGTGAAGCATCGAAGCTTTTGGAATTTCTTTTGGGGGCGGATAAAGTGTATAGAGCTGAATGTGAGTTCGGGGCTGTTTCTGATACTTATGATGCTGATGGAAAGGTTGAAAAAATGGCTGAGGCAAAGCCAGTTCTTGTTGATGAGATCAAAAAAATTGTTCAACGAGATTTTGATGGAAAGATCTCTCAATTGCCTCCAAAATTTTCTGCAAAAAAGATAGGAGGGAAAAGGGCGTGTGATCTTGCCAGGGAAGGCAAAGAAGTAAAATTGAAACCTAAAGAGGTTGAGATTTATGATTTCAGTTTTGTTTCTTTTGAGTGGCCGAAAATGGAATTTGAGGTTTCGTGTGGGAGTGGGACATATGTTCGTTCATTGGTTCATGATTTGGGGCAAAGTTTAGGAGTGGGGGCATACATGACTGCCTTGAGGAGACTTGAAATTGGATTCTTTGATGGGGGAGTTAATAGGGGGTTTTCTGTGGATGATGCTTTGACTGTTGATGAGATTGATTTTGAAGATGAGAGTAAGGGGTTTTTGCATACTGTTGAGGAGGTGTTTGCTGAATATCCGTCTATTGAACTGAACGAAAATGATTTTAGAAGGCTCTCAAATGGAGGGTTTGTATTGAACACGAAAAGTGTTCAAGGCGGGGAGGTTTTGGCTAAGTGTAGGGGAAAAGTCGTGGGGGTTTTGAAGGCAATGGGGGACAAAAAGTTTGTAAAATTTCGAAAACAGATTAAAATTGCTGCATGAATTATTTTGGAATCGTGGCGCTAACTACGTTTGTCATTACTCTCGTGTTAATATTGGGAGCTTTAAAAGTTTTCCCAAAACTTGGTCTTTTGGACCGGCCTGAGAGGTATGGGCTTTCTCGTAAACCGATTCCGTATTATGGAGGGGTTTTGGTTTTTTTGGCGGTGTTGATTTCTTCTGCTTTTTTTGTGGAATGGTCATCAGGGGTTATCGGATTATTTTTGGCGGCTGGATTGATTGTTATTACTGGTTTTCTGGATGATTACTTGAGGCTTAATCCTATTTTGAGGCTTTTTATTCAAGTTGTTGCGGCTATGCTTTTGGTTGTTTTTGGGATTGGGATTCTTTCGATTTCTAATCCACTTGGAGGGGTTATAGATTTGAATACTGTTCATGTTTATGGAGTCCCTATTTTGGGAGCGTTGTTTACTGTTATTTGGATTGTGGTGATTACGAATACTATGAACTTTTTGGATGGAGTTGGGGGACTTTCGTCGGGAGTTTCGTTTATTGCGTCTCTTACTATTTTTTTTCTGAGTATTAGGCCGGGAATTCATGCAGATGTTGCGTCTCAGGAGGTTGTTGCTGTGTTGGCGTTGATTATCGCTTTTTGTGCGCTTGCGTTTTTGGTATTTGATTTTCCTCCTGCGAAAATTCTGATGGGGGATAGTGGGAGTACGTTTTTTGGATTTATGCTGGCGGCGTTAGCTATTTTTTCCGGGGGAAAGGTTGCAACAGCGTTTTTGGTATTGGGAGTCCCGATTCTTGATGCCGGATGGGTGATTTTGAGGAGGATTTTTGAAGGGAAGAAACCTTGGCATGGAGATTTAAAGCATTTGCATCATCGGCTTCTTGATCTGGGGTTAGAGGAACATAAAGTTCTATATATTATTTATGGACTTGCTACTGCTTTTGGGGTTTTGGCGGTTGTTTGTACAAGTACAAAGCAGAAGTTTTTTGTGATAATTGCTCTTTTGGTTTTGATGCTTCTTTTGGTTGCAGGTGTGGTGAGTAAGGCTAGGAAGAAGTTATAAGCCAGACCATGGTTTAGTCAAAAAGTGGTCCCCGAATTTTGGAATTTCCTTGAATTACTGCCTGTATTTGGTATATAAGTACCTTACCTATTTAACAGTGTTTTATGGCAGACGTTGTAGCGGATATCAAGAACAGATTGAGTATTGAAGATGTTGTGGCGCCTTATGTTGAGCTAAAGAAGGCTGGACGTAATTTTAAAGCTTGTTGTCCTTTTCACAGTGAGAAGACGCCTTCTTTTGTAGTGAGCCCTGAGAAGCAGATTGCGTATTGTTTTGGATGCCATAAAGGTGGGGATATCTTCAAATTTATTCAAGAAGTTGAAGGTTGTGAATTTCCGGAGGCCTTGAAGATTCTGGCTGATAAAGCTGGGGTGAAGGCTGATGTGAAGAAATTTAAATCAAAGACAAAGGGAGGGAAGAGTATGAAGGATCAGCTTTTGGATATTCATGAGGTTGCGTGTAAGTTTTTTGAAAGTAATCTTTTTGACAAGAATGACTCTAGCAAGAAGGTTTTGGAATATTTGCATAAAAGAGGAATTAAGGATGGGACTATCAAAGAGTTTAGGGTTGGATTGGCGGTTGATTCTTTTGATGAGCTTTATAAATTTTTGATTAAAAAGGGTTTTAAGCATGATGTGCTTGTGAAGTCCGGACTTTTTTCCTTGAGAGATGTTGGAGGAAAAGGGATTTATGATAAATTTAGACTTAGACTGATGTTCCCCATATTCGATCACATGGGGAGGGTTGTTGCTTTTGGTGGGCGTGCTTTGAAAGAAGATCAAGTCCCGAAGTATCTCAATTCTCCTGAGACATCGATTTATTCTAAAGGAAAGGTTTTGTATGGACTTTCACATTCCAAGCAGTTTATTAAGGAACTGGGCAATGTTGTTGTTGTTGAGGGATATTTTGACGTTATTTCTCTTTATCAAGATGAAGTTTGCAATATTGTAGCGAGTAGCGGTACGGCTTTAACTCCTGATCAAGCTAGGCTTTTGAAGAGGTTTACGAAGGATGTTGTTTCGTGTTTTGATACTGATTCAGCGGGTATTAATGCTACTAAACGTGCATTTGTTGTTCTACAGGAGGAGGAAATGGTAATGAAGACACTTGAGATGCCAGACAAAATTAAGGATCCGGCAGATTTTATGGTTGATAGAGGGAAGGATGGAAAAGATGAATTCTTAAAACTTATTGATAAGGCGGAGTCGTTTTTGGAGTTTTATGCGAAGCTTTTGTACCAAAAATTTGATGTGAAGACTCTTGATGGGCGCAGGAAATTTCTTGATGAAGTTGTTCCTTTGCTCAAGCAAGTAAAAAGTAGTATGAAGATGGATTATTATGTCAGAAGTGTTGCGAAATATTTGGATATCAAAGAGAGGTTTTTATACGATGAGATTGAAAATTTCAAAGTTCTCCGTGATAAATTTAAGGGGGGAGCTCGTGAAGAGGGGGATATCAAGCATAGGAAAGTAGAAGTGCAAGATGTTTTAATTTCTATTGTTTTGGAGTATCCAAAGTGTTTTCCACTACTCAAAGATTCTCTAAATGAGGATGATTTTGAGGGGGAATTAAAAGATATTTACATTGAGCTGTTACGTCAGTATAATCCCTCTCGTACTGAAGAACAGCAATGGGACAAGGGGACTGGAAAAATGGTTGTCCTAAGCGAAAAAACAGCATTCTTATCACTGTTTGCGGAAGAGAGATACGAGGAGTTTTCGGAAGAATCGATCGTTTTGGAGGTCGAAAAATTGATTGACAATATGGCGAAGAATCGTAGAATGCATAAAAGATTAGAGCTTGAAAGGGCTCTGAAGGAGGCTGATGAAGGGGGGGACACGGAAAAGAAAAAAATACTTCTTGAAGAATTTCAGAAGTTGTTAACGTCTTAAATCTATGGCTAGGACAAAAAATTTCATTCAAAATCCTTCGGACGAGCTTTTGGCTAAGTTTCCGAAGGCAGTTCAAGGTCTGGTAAAAAAGGGAAGATCGCAGGGTTTTGTTACTCAGCAGGAACTTCTTAAGGCAATGCCAAACATTGAAAATGACCTGATTCTTCTAGATGAGATCTATACTCTTTTTATGGAGCTTGGTATCGAGGTTCTTGATATGAAACACAGTTTGATTTGGGGTGAGGAAGAGGAAAAGGAGGAAGAAGAAATTGATAAGAAAGATAAAAAGGAAAAAGATTCTAAGAAGAAAAATGGGAAAAAGAAAACCAAAAAGGAGCTCGAGAAAGAGGCAAAAGAAGAAAAAGCAAAAAAAGCTGAAGAAAAAAAGAAAAAAAGGGAAAAAAAGAAAAAGGAAGCAAGGCCACAAGTTGAACTGAAAGAAATTGCGAACGATTCGATCCGATTGTATTTGTGTGAGATTGGTAAAGTGGATCTTCTTACTGCCAAGGAAGAGGTCGATTTGGCTCTTCGTATAAGAAAAGGGGATCAATCTGCTAAACGAGGACTTGCCGAGGCTAATCTTCGTTTGGTTGTCTCGATTGCAAAGAAGTATATAGGGCGAGGTTTGTCGTTTTTGGATTTGATTCAGGAAGGAAATATTGGACTTTTCCGTGCGGTTGAGAAATTCGATCCGGATAGAGGGTTCAAGTTCTCTACTTATGCTACTTGGTGGATAAGGCAGGCGATTACTCGTGCTATCGCTGATCAGGCCAGGACGATCAGGATACCTGTGCATATGGTTGAAACTATCAATAAATTGACTCATGCCCAAAGGAGGCTTGTTCAGGAACTTGGGCGTGAGCCCTTGGTTGAGGAACTTGCTGCAGAAATGGATATGGATATAAAAAAGGTTCGTCACATAATGAAAATCTCTCAGGATATCGTTTCTTTGGAAGCTCCTGTTGGAACTGAAGAAGATAGTAAACTGGGTGACTTTATCGAAGATGATGAAGCTTTGAGTCCATCAGATTCTACAAACAGACAACTTTTGAAGGAGAATATTCGTGAGATGCTCCAATATCTTTCTCCTCGTGAGCGAAAGATTATTGAGATGAGATTTGGGTTGATTGATGGAGTAGGACATACTTTGGAAGAGGTTGGACAAGAGTTCCATGTTACTCGTGAACGTATTAGGCAAATTGAGGCGAAAGTACTTCAGAAATTAAAAGAACATCCGACGAGTGTGAAAATTCGTCCTGAATAACAATTAACAATTTTTTTATGGCTAAAGCTAAAAAAACAAAAGATGTCTTGAAGAATTTTACTGAGGATGAAGGAAAGATGACTCTTCTTACCAAGGAAGGTTTGGGGAAATTGAAAGAAGAGCTCGTGTATTTAAAAACTACCAAAAGAAAGGAAGTTGCGGCTCGTATCAAGGAGGCTATTTCGTATGGTGATCTTTCGGAAAATGCCGAGTACGAGGAAGCAAAGAACGAGCAAGCGTTTGTTGAGGGACGGATTTTGGAATTGGATGAGAAGGTTAAAAGTGCAAAGATTATTGAAGAAAGTGCTAAAGGGAAAAAGAAAGTGCAATTGGGAACTACTGTTCATTTAAGAAACTTATCTAAGTCTAAGGATGAGCCTGAAATCTATACGATTGTTGGTTCGACTGAAGCTGATCCTATTGCTGGGAAGATTTCTAATGAATCTCCAGTTGGATCTTCACTTCTTGGTGTTTCTGCCGGGGAGGAAGTTAAAGTCAAGGTTCCTGGTGGGACTGTTGAGTATAAGATTTTGAAGTTGGAGTAAGGAGAAAGAGGAGGCTTTTAAAATTTGTTGCACTCACGCTCGCTTGCGCTCGAAGATCGTGCAAGCAAATTTTAAATTCTCCCCTCTTTCCTCTCCAAATTCACGAATTGGCGGAGGAGTGGCAAGTAAATTTGCTCCCATCACAAATAAGAGAGGAGGAGCGCTCGGAGATCGTACAATGCTACTTTCGTTTCTTGTTCGGTAAGTATTTCATTTTCACGTCCACTGATGTTTTTACAGCTTGGCGGGATTCGAAATTGTCTCGTTCTTTTGGGTATTTTTTGAAGTATTTGTAGACTTGGAATCCTGCGTATACAGCCATTCCCAACAGAAGTAAATAGAGCCAGAGTCGCATTGCGAAATAGGGGATGTTTTCGTATCGGACGACTATGATGAATAGGAGTCCTATTGCAAAATAAATCATTCTGTTTGGAACTTTTTTGTACATTTTTTTGAAGACGAAATCGCGGTTTTCTAGTTTCTTTTTATAAATATTTTTGAACACGAATGATCCTATAATCAGGAGAGCTACCAGAATTAGTAGTGCTGTGTAGTATTTGAATGCTTGGCCTGGTGATGGAGTGAATAGGTAATTCATGTTTTTCAAGTGTTATTTTTTAGATTTACCGGATTTGCCGGTGCGTGCACTATTATAATGAACAAAATAAAATATTAAAGAGGATATGAGTATTATTGCCGCTAGTATCTGGGGGAGTCTCATGCCGAGAACCATTGTGACGTCGTCGCCTCTGAGGAATTCTTGGAAGAAATAGAGTAAACTGAACAGAGAAACTGATAGAATGGCTGATCTTCCGTCTTTCTCAAAGAATTTTAGATCTTTTGTTATGATTGCAATGATTGCTACGGCTGCTGCCATTAATAGCATGTAGATTTGGGTGGGATGAATTGGGACGGTGTATTTGATTGATGGGCTTTCAAAATTAACTCCCCATGGAAGAGCTGTTTCGTTTCCGTACCATGTTCCGTCTAGAAATCCGCCGATTGCAGCTATTGCGAGTCCGATAAGGAATGCTGGGATGAGAGAATCGAGCCATTTCATGAAGTTCTGGTCGTTTTTCCGACAAAGATGATAGAGCATAGCAGTTCCTACCAATATTCCTCCCCAGAGAGACAATCCTTTATCCCAAACTTTGAATATTTGAAGGAAAGTTGTGAAAGAATATTCATAAAAGAATGTTGTCCAGTTGAATATGATAGCAAATACTCGTGCTCCTAGGAGTGCCGTGATGAGGATGTAGAATGCGTTTTCGGTAAGGAATTGTAGTTTGAGTCCACGGGTGAGTCCGAGTTTGATGAATGCGTATGTTCCTACGATCAATGCTATTGCGATGAATAGCCATAGAGAATGCATTGTGAAATATTGTGTCTGGATGATTATTGGGTACATAGTTTAAAAGTTAATTAGAACAAAGATAATAGCGAAAGTTGTAATTGGAAAGATAATTATGCTTGCTAGTCGGACATGCTTGAAGAAATTTTCTTTGACGGTGAGGGCTGAGTGAAGGAGGAAAATTATGACAAGTACATATTTGAATATTTGGGTGCTGTAGAAATTGAGGCTTTTTGGTAGGGATGAGGGGTCGTTAAAGCCGAAATTCTTGGATGTTATGTAGAGTGACACAAAATAATATACGAGGTAAAATGCGAGTAGCCAACCTGTAAATTCGGTTAGTTCACTTGATAGTTTGCTTGCGAAATCACTTTTTATTTCTCCTCCTTCAGCCGTTGTTTTTCTGCGTTCTTGTTTGAGACGTGCTTTTGTGTCCTTGAGGTTTTGGACTGCCTTTTTGCGGGTTTTCCATATTGTTTTTATCGCTTGTTTTGCTTTTTCTTTGTAATCTTTAGTTGGTTCTTTGAAGTATATTTTTATGTATTCTTTTATTTGATTGTTATAGGTTTTTATCTGCATTTTTATTAATGCTACTTCTTCCGGTGTTCTGAAAGTTTTTTCGATTTTTAGAAGGACTGAGCTGATTGCTCTGGTATACCAAGGGAGTTTTGCTGTTTTTTGGACATGTGTTTGTTGCCACTCTTGAATGTTTTTGACGATGTCTTCGGATAGTGATTTTGATTTTCCTGTATCGTGGAGGCCTACGAGTAGTTTTTTGACTTTGAGTTTGAGTTGTGCGCGTTTTTCTATGTGGCCTTTTTTCTTGAGTTCGACCTCGAGTTCTTGGACTGTTGCTAGTAGATCTTCGGTTGTTTGGATTATGTACTCTGTGTTGGTTGAGTTTTTGATTCGAAGAAGTTTGTCAATTTTTGCGTCTATTTTCTTTTTTTGTTCGGGAGTTACGACTTGTTCGTGTTCGATTATGAGTTCGTTGACTTGTTTTAATACTTCTTCGATTTTTGTTTTTACGAAGATGGATTTTTTGCGTTGATCTTGTGAAAGTTTTTCTTCTTCGATTTTCTCACTTTCTTTTTCAGATTCCATTCCTTGTTGAAGATGGAAAGTCCCGCGGGCTTTTGCATTGCTGATTGTCTCTTCACTGGCCCCATTTTCCCATATTGAAGTTACTGTCAGGGCATACTCGGTTGTTAATCTTTTGTATGCAGAGAGTTCGTCCGTTGAGGAGATAGTCCCCGTTATGGGTTGTCCTTGAACATTTATTGATTCAAATATGAATTTTGCATGTGATTCTTGGTCTGGAGTTTTGGCTGGTTCTTTGGGTTGGGTTGTTTCAGGAGTTTCTTCTCGGAGTCCCAATATCGAAAATCCCAGGCTATTTAGTTCATCTCTTGCCATAGTTTCGCTGGGCGCTTCTATCGAGCCGGACAACTTTTTGCCTTCTTGATTTGCGACTGTGTATTTGAAAATTGCCATAGGATGGGGTGAGGGGCCATGGCGATTTTACTTTAAAAATTCGGGATAGGGAAGGGGTTTGGGTTGGGCTCCCGGAGTCGGACTTCCGGAAGTTTTTTTACAGGTTGAAAATAACAGGTTAGGGAATACTTCTGGAAGTATTTTGCGAGGGGATTTCACTGGGGGGGAGCGTCTTAAAGTGTTTGACAGGGAAGCGAATTCTGAACTATTATTGGCCCCAATCTTTAATCAAATTAATATGAGTGAGGGAGAATCTAATAAGGGATCAAATGAGAAATTACTGGATGATGAACAGGTCAAATCTGATGAAGTGCCTGAAGATGTTGCCGCGGATACTGCTGTATATAAATCGATACTTTCTGTTCTTGATGGAGCTCATAGTATGATTGTAGAGGCAACTGGAGAATTACTGATAAGTGCAGAGGGAGCTAAGCAAGTAGTGATGGGTCTCATTGAGGCAGGTGAGTTTTATTTAGTGATGCGAAATATTAATAAATTTGCTGGATTTCCGTTTGTGAAGGAGGTGTTTGAGGAAATTGTTGCAAGAGATCCAAAGGTTATTTTGACGTATTCGCGGATACTTAAAGAGTATTATGGAGAGGCAGATGTGATTATAGAGAAAGCTGTGCGTGATTGTATTAAATCGGGCGAACGTGATGCTGGGGCTGTTTTTGAGCATGTTGAATTGCTTAAGGACCTACCTGATGTCAAAGAACTTTTACTTTTGGCGGCCGCTGAAGATTCTTGGATGGCGCTTAAACATGCTCAAGATCTTATACGTATTGTTGGTCAGCCTTGTGCCAAAGAAGTTGTACTTCTGGCGGTGGAGCATAGTTCTGAAAGTACCTTTGGAGGTGATATTAGAAAGGGATTTGATGATAATCTTGATTTGCCGTTTGCTATAGAGTTCTTTTCAGCTATTGCGAGGAAATGGCCTATGGTTATTTTGCAGAGTCGTAAATTTAATGATGTGGGGGTGTTTGGGTGGTGTAATGATGTTGTTAATATTGCATTAGATCATGCGGCGGAGACATTTTCTGTGGAGTTGTTGAAGCGTCGATACTGTGTGCCTTTGTTGAATGCTAACCCAGAGGTGCTTGAGCGGATATATAGAAATGCATTAAAGGAGGAGCCTGTTCACGTTCTTGAGGAAAAAAGCTATACTCTAAAAAGTTTGCCGTATGCAAGGGAGATGTTTATGGAAGCTATAGAAGAGGGAGGTGTGGCTGTCTCGGAGTGGTTTGTGGTTAATTTTGATTCTTATCAAGATGAGGAGGAGTTTGCTTCTGATATTCTTGAGGCTGGAGTTCGACGTGTGTTGACAGGTCCTCGTGCGGCGGACGTACTTCTTGATGAAAAAGTACTAAAGGATACAGGAGAGTTTCCGTGGGCAGAGGATGTCTATTCGGCGCTTGCTAGGGAGAAGTATGAGAAAACTGTTCGCAAATATGGGAGTTATGCTGATTTTGAATGGGGCAGGAGGGTTTTTGATATTGCAGTTGCTGTGACAGACGACAGAGAGCCAATAAAAGCCTAGTTGATTGCTGCCTTGATGAATCCTGCAAACAATGGATGAGGACTGTGTGGACGAGAGAGGAATTCCGGATGAAATTGTGAGCCGATCATGAATGGGTGGTTGGTGTTTTCGGCTATTTCGACGAGGTTTGTTTGGGGGTTGATACCGGGAAATATCATGCCGACTTTCTCGAGTGCATCTTTATATTCGTTATTGAATTCGTATCTGTGGCGGTGGCGTTCGTGGATTAAATCTTTTTTGTATAATTTGTGGGTTTTTGTGTTGCGCTTGAGTTTGCAATCATACATTCCGAGTCTGAGAGTTCCTCCTTTATCTCTATCTGCTGATTGGTCGGGAAGGAAATGGATGATGTATTTTGTTGGGGAGACTTTGTTTTTTTCGTCGAATTCTTCCGATGTGATTTCGTTGTCTTTGAGCATTGCTCGTGCGAATTCAATTGTCATTATTTGCATTCCGAGGCATAGGCCTAGGTATGGAATGTTTTTTTCTCGTGCATATCGGGCGGCGGTTATTTTGCCTTCAATCCCTCGTGAGCCGAATCCTCCTGGGATTAGGATTCCATCTGCGGATTTTAGAGATTTCCATGTTTTTTCATCGTTTTTCTCGAGTTTCTCTGTGTTTATCCAGAGGAGATCAAGTTCTCGGTGCTGGTGATAGCATGCGATTTTCAGGGATTCTATTACGCTGAGATATGCGTCGTCGAGTCCGGTGTATTTTCCTGCGAGTGCTATTTTAAGTTTTGGCTTTTTTGCCTTGATTTTCTTGTTTAGGGCTTCCCAGTCTTTGAGGTCAGGTTTGATTTTTCCTAAGTTTAGTTTGTCTGCTACGAGTTGAGCTACGTTGTGTTCTTGGTATCCGAGTGGAACTTCGTAGATTGAGCTAACTGTTTCTGCTGGGATCACGTGGGATTCTGGTACATCGCAAAAAAGAGCAATCTTTGAGATGTGCTCTTTTTTAATTGGGTAGTCTGCTCGTGGGAGGATAAAGTCCGGTTGAATACCTATTGATCTAAGTTCTCTTACTGATGCTTGTGTTGGTTTTGTTTTTAATTCTTTTGATGCGGCGAGATATGGAAGGAGAGTTAGATGGACGAAGAGTGTGTTTTCTTCGCCGAGGTCGTTCCTGAGCTGTCTTATTGCTTCGAGGAAGGGGAGTCCTTCGATGTCTCCGACCGTTCCGCCTAATTCGCACATCATGATGTCACAGCCGGATTCTTCTGCGGCTGCTTTGATCGAATTTTTGATCGCGTTTGTGATGTGGGGGATTATTTGGATTGTTTTCCCGAGGAAAGTTCCTTTGCGTTCTCCTTCGAGTACCTCTGAATATATTTTCCCGGTTGTTACTGATGAAAGTTTTGATAAATGCGTGTCTATGAAGCGTTCATAGTGTCCGAGATCAAGATCTGTTTCGCCTCCGTCGTCTGTTACGAAAACTTCTCCATGTTGAAAGGGGCTCATTGTTCCGGGGTCGACGTTTAGATAGGGATCGAGCTTCTGTGTGAACACTTTGAATCCTGATGACTTCAGAAGTGCTCCTATCGAAGCTGAGGCTATTCCCTTACCAAGCGAACTACATACTCCTCCGGTAACAAAGATGTATTTACACAAAGTGTTTAATTACAAAACTTGTCTAGGATTCTAGTGGAAAATCAGGCGGAATGCAATGTGGAAATTTTAGTTCAAAAATTGATATTCATCCATTGTTGGTTCCCATTCATCCAAGTTGAAATCTTTTGGATCTTTGTACTCTATGTTGTCCGGATGGGTTGGTTCGGCCTGGATTTTTGGTGTATTTGGGAGTTCGAGGCCGTCGTCAGTTACTGGTAGGTGATCCCATTCTGCTAGTTCAAGGTATTGTGGATTTTGTTCGTTGTGAAGGGTGAAGCAGAAGTCGTTATATTTTCCCGGAGTCCATGATTCGAGGTCGAATTGCGGTGTTTGGTTAGGGTGTTCGCATGCCGCGTCAATTATACTTCTAGCTTTTTCAGAGGTGTCGGTCATTAAATCTTCAAGCTGTGCTCTTTTTTCTTCTATCATTTTGTGGCCTTTTTCTTCCAGGCCTGAGTCTATTACTTCTTGTTTGATTGTTTCTAACCATTCTACCACTTCTTTATTCTTTATTATTTCTGGATTGAGTAACCACGAAAGATCATTTGATCCATTGGCTCTATAGGCAGTGACGTATGGAGCATACTCCATAACTAATTCTTCTGGTGTACTTGGTGTAGGTGATTCTTTTTTATTCATTTTAAGCCTGCTTTAATCTTAACCTCTTCAAGAGTTTTCTTCGCTACTTTTGTAGCTTTCTTATTTCCTTGAAGGAGGGTATTGTGCACGATTTCTGGGGTTTTGTCAAGATCTTCTTTCATTGAGCGGGCTTTTTTGAAGTGCTCGAGGATGAGGGCGAGCAGGAGTTTTTTTGCGTCGCCATATCCGAATCCGCCTTCATTGTATTTCTGTTTCAGGGCGGTGGTTTCTTCAGGAGTGGCGAGTAAGCGGTATAGGTGGAAAACGAGACATTTTTTGGTGTCTTTTGGTTTTTCTAGTGGGGTTGAGTCTGTTTTTATGCTCATTACTTGGTTTTTCAAAGTCTTTTCGTCTGCAAAAATATCGATTGTGTTGCCGTATGATTTGCTCATTTTTTGGCCGTCGGTGCCTGGGATTACGGCTACGTCTTTGTTTATGTAAGATTCGGGGAGATTGAAAGTCTCTCCGTATGTTGTGTTAAATTTGGTTGCGATGTCGCGGGTTATTTCGATGTGTTGTTTTTGGTCTTGGCCGACCGGAACGAGGTCCGGGTGGTAGAGAAGAATGTCTGCGGCTTGGAGGACTGGGTAATTGAAAAGGCCGACGGTTGCTTCTTTTGTTCCTTTGGCTTTTGCGTCTTTCCAGGCGTGTGCTCGTTCGAGTAGTCCCATAGGGGTCAATGTGTCGAGGATCCAGCAGAGTTCTGAGTGTTGAGGGAGGGCTGATTGCTGGAAGAAGGTTGTTTTGTCCGGATCGAGTCCTAGAGCTAAATAGACTTTTGCCAGTTCTAGTATGAGTGTACGCATTTTTTCGGGGTCTCTTACTGTTGTCATTGCGTGAAGGTCAGCTATAAAAAGGAAACATTCGAAATCCTTCTGCATTTCGATGTGATTTTGAATTGCGCCTAGGTAGTTTCCTAGATGGATTTGGCCTGATGGTTGGACTCCTGAAAGAATGCGTTTCATGGGTTTTGCGTTAATCGGTTTGATTATAGGCAAAACTAGAGGAAATGCAATATGGGTTGAGAGTTATTCTCTTTCGGGACGTTCTGTTCTGTGGGGTTCTGGTTCGTGGAGAGGAACTTCAGTAGGTTGTCTCCTCTTTGGCTCCATGTCCTCTGGGAATTGTACGACTGGTTTTGAAGGGGGACGTTCTGTTCGGTGGGGTTCTGGTTCGTGGAGAGGAACTTCAGTAGGTTGTCTCCTTTTTGGATACTCCAAATTTTCTCCTACTTCTGCAGACATTTTTTTCTTACTGCCCAAAGTGGCAACTTTGTTGGTTACCTTCTCTGCAGCAGATTTAAAACTTTCTAAAAGTCCCATAGTTTTTTTGTTTTATGTGTTTACTTACAGGCTTATTATACCATCTTCTCGTGCTTCGTGCAAGGGGTGTAGGGAGTCGGTTACCCTGTACTAATAGGGTCTATGTCTATTCGTGCCTCTGAGAGATTTTTTGGATCGAGTTTGTTTAAGAGGGCGATTGGATCTGTTCCTTTGATAAGGATTCGATATCTGTATTTGTTGTGTAGGCGAGGGATGAACGCTGGATATGAGGTGATTTCTTGAATTTGGTCTTTGAGGTCTGGAGATTGGTTTAGTATTTTTTTGAGTTGGACTTCTAGTTCTTCGGCTTTGTGTTTTGCATCAAGGAATTTCGGGAATTCGAAACTGAGTTTTGCAAGGCGAGTGAATGGGGGATAGTGGAGAAGTTTTCTTTGTTGGCGTTCGACGTTGTAGAAGGCTGTATAGTCCTGGGTTTCGGTAGCTTGGAGTGCGAAGTGGTCTGGGGAGTATGTTTGGATAATTACTTCGCCAAGTTCATCTTGGTCTTGGGCTCGGCCTGCTCGACCGGCGACTTGTGTTAGTAGTTGGAAACTTCGTTCGGAACTTCGGAAATCTGGAATGTTGAGGCCGATGTCGGCGAGGATTACGCCTACCAGTTTTACATTTGGAATATGAAGGCCTTTGCCGATCATTTGGGTTCCTATTAGTATGTCGGCTTCGTGTTTTTTAAATGAACTATAAATTTGTTCAAAGCTGTTTTTGCGAGAGGTGGTATCCTTGTCTGCTCGCAGTACGCGAGCGTTCTTGAACAATTTTTTTGTTTCTTCTTCTATGCGTTCAGTGCCTACGCCGAGGAAGCGGATATTGACGCCTTTGCAGTTTGGGCAATTGATAGGGATTTTGCCGATTTGTCCACAGTGATGACATATAACAACTGGCTGGCCGAGTGTTCGTGCGTGGTATGTCATTGTGATGTCGCAGTTCTCGCATTTGAGTTTAAATCCGCAGTCGCGACATACTATCGATGATGCTGATCCGCGGCGGTTTAAAAATAAGATTGCTTGGCCATTTTCGTCGAGAGTTTTTTTCAGAGCGTCGTGGAGTGTGTCTGAAAAGATTGATTTGTTGCCTTTGCGAAATTCTTCGCGCATGTCGACGATGTGTATGTTTGGGAGCTGGGCGTTTCCTATTCGTTGAGAGAGGTTGACGGTGGAGTCTTTGTATTTGAAAGTGGTTTCTATTGATGGGGTTGCGGAACCGAGGACGAGTTTGATTTGGGTTTTGGGGCTAAGCTCTTGGATTTTTTCTGCGACTGTGTGAGTGAGGTATCGTGGGGATTGATCTTGTTTATATGAAAATTCGTGTTCTTCGTCCATGATGATGAGTCCTAGATTTTTAAATGGCGAAAAGATTGCTGAGCGAGAGCCTATAACTAGGTTCTTTTTTCGTTCTTGTATGTCTTTCCATGTCTTGTATTTTTCTCCTTCGGAGAGTCTGCTGTGGATTACGGCTGCTTTGAGTTGGAGGCGTGATTCAAAATATTCGACTGTCTGTGGAGTGAGTGAAATTTCGGGAACAAGGATGAGGACTTGTTCATTTTTGTCGAGGTGGGTTTTTGCGAGATGTGAGTAGATTTCGGTTTTGCCTGAGCCTGTTATTCCGTGTATAAGAAATTTGTTCACAATGTGTTTTTTTTCTTCGAGTTTTGTGCTATTTTTTTGTTCAGTGTTTTTTGTGATTAAGTCGAATGCTTTTTTCTGATCTTTTGAAAGTTTTTTTGAGGCTATTTTTGTAGGCAGGATTTCTTCTTTTTCGCGCAAACGCATGGGGGAAGCTTTGAAAATTCGTGCTGGGATGAAGAGTTTCAAGACTCTAAATAGGGGAGTGAAATAATGCGTACTTATGAAGTTGGCGAGTTCGATTTGGAGCTCTGTGAGAAGTGGTTCGGGACTACTTAGGCCTTGGATTTCGATACATTTGAAAGCTGGCTCTTCGTTGTGAAGACGCCAAACTAATCCTGTGACGAGTCTTCTGCGGAGGGTGAGTACGACAAGATGGCCGGGCTTTACGGTTTTCTCTAGGGCTTCCGGGATCTTGTATAAAAGAGTTTCTTGATCACCAATTTTTTGCTGAAAAGCAATGTCTGCGTACATGGATGAACCTTAACACAGAAATTATTCTGAATAAATTTCTTTCATAGCTTTCCTCTTTTCCAACGAATAATAAAGTGTTGGAATCACGACCAGAGTGAGTGCCGTTGCGGCGATTAACCCAAAGACTATTGACCAACCGATTCCGCCCCACATCTCGTCGATTAGAGCGACCGGGAGGATTCCGAAGATTGTGGTGATTGTTGTGAGTAGAACGGGTTGGAAACGATGATATGCGGCATCGATGATGCAGTCTTCGAAGTCCAGTTCTCCTTCACGGCGATTTTTGTTGATTTGGGAAATCAAGACGATTGCGTCATTTACTACTATTCCTACGAGGGCTACTACTCCGATGAATGCTGAGAAGCTCAAGTTCATACCGATTAACATCAATCCTGGGAATACACCGATCAATGCGAGAGGAAGGCTGAATAGGATGATGAAACACTGTTTGAATGAATTGAATTGGAGGACGAGTGTTATGGCTATTAAAAGTACGCCGACTAGCATTGCGAGAAGCAAATCTCCGAAGGAACCTGACATTTCTTCGTAGTCTCCACCGAAGCCTATTTCGTATCCTGCCGGTAGGGGAAGGGCTGTAAGGCGGGCTTGGATTTCTTCTGTTATTACGACTGCGTTGTAGCCTGCTTCGACATCGCCGAGGACTTTCACTATTCGTGATTGGTCTTCACGATTGATGCTCGACAGGCTTTCTTGCAATGAGTATTTGCCGAGTTGGTCGAGACTTACCATATATCCTTTTGGGGATGGAATTTGTATGCTTTGTAGGGTGGTGAGGTCGGGTTCGGTGTTTTCGTATTGAACGAGAACTTTTATATCTTCGTTATTGAATGTGAGGTCGGTTGCGTCGATGCCTTGAATTGCGCTTCTTATGATTGAGGATACTTGGAATGAACTGAGTCCGTGGTGGGCTAGTTTTTCGCGATCGAGTTCGAAAACAAATTCGTCTAGTCCTTTTGTTAGGTCGGTTCTGACTTCTATTGTTCCTTCGATCGATTCGATGATTGGGATTGCTTGGTTGCTGATTTTTTCTAGCTCGGCCAGGTCTGGGCCAGTAATTCTGACAACTAGTGCTGCTTCTGTTGGGGGGCCGTCTTTTACTTCGCGTACAGAAATGTTGGGTTCGGGGATCATTGTTTTGAGGTCGTCTCTGATTGGTTCGGTTATTTCGTAACTTTTAAAATCGCGTTCTGCGCTTGGGAGGAGATTAACAGTTATGTTTGCAACGTTGCTTTCGGTGTTGCTAACTGCCATGTCTGCGAGGTTTGTGAGTGACTGGGTTTGAGATGAGCCGACTATTGTTACGAAGTTTGCTATTTCCGGACGTGTACGGAGATAGGCTTCAACTTTTTTGGCGTATTTGTTGGTTTCTTCTATGACTGTTCCTGGGGTAGTTTCGATATCTATTATGAAATAATCGGAATCGTATGCGGCATACATTTCTGTTGGAAGGGCTCCTGTTACTGGTAATGCCATGCTAGCTCCGAATGCTACTAATACTATGAGCATTAAAACGACTCTTTTTGAACGGTAGTTTAAAAGTCCTGTTAGTAGGTTTTTTTGGATTTTACGCATGAAGTTTACGATTGGGGTGAGGAGGCCTTGTCGTGTTTTTTCGCTGGCTTTTTTTAGGAATTTAGTTGAGATGGCTGGAATTAATGCGAGGGATACAAACAGTGATGAAATCAAGGTTGCTGAAATTGTGATCGGCATTGTTTTCATGAATTCTCCCATTATTCCTCCTACTAGTAGCATTGGGAAAAATGCGAATACTGTTGTGGCTGTACCTGCAATGAGTGGCCATTTGAATGTATCTATGGATTCCATGGCCGCATCTTGGCGGGAGAGTCCTTTGTTAATTCCTTCATAAATTCCTTCCATAATCACTATTGCTGTATCAACCAAAAGTCCCAGGGAAATTACTAGGGAGAAGAGCGTCAGACTGTTCAGGGTATATCCTTGAATGTATAGAAATGAGAATGATATTAGGAATGTTAGGGGAATTGCGAGGCCTGCGATAATTCCTTCGCGGAGACCGATTGCGAGGAAGAGTATGAGTATGATTATGAATATCGTCGTGATGCCGTTTCTAGTGAGGGTATTGAGGTCTTTTTTGATGAATTGGGCATTATCATTAGAAATGACAACTTCTGTGTTTAACGGGATTATTTGGTCATCTTTGAGCTCGAGTAGTTTTGAGTCGAGGTCGTTAACTATTGTGATTGTGTTCCCACCTTTGTTTTTAATTACAGTTAAGGAAACTGCGTTTTTTGAGGATGATCCTTCGGTTGAGATTCGTGAGAATGTATTTTTGCTTGTTGTGTCTTCTTGGATTTTTGCGATGTCTTTTAGGAGGAGATTTGGCCTTATTATTATTTCGCCGAGTTCTTGTGGATTTTGGATTTGGCTTTCGAATCGGAGTGAATATGTCGATTTGTCTATTTCTATTGCTCCTGCTGGTAGATTAAAGTTTGCAAATTGAATTGCGTTTGAAATGTCGAGAATTGAGAGCTGTGCTGATTCCAGTTTTGCTTGATTTACTCTTATGTGGATTTCTTTTTTCAGATTGCCGGAGATGAAAACTTTTGAGACTCCGTCTATTGTTTCGATTTCTTCTTTTACTTCTTCAGCGGTTTCGCTCAAGTCGAGGATTGAAGCGTCTGATATTAGTGAGTAAGTGATGATTGGGATTTCGCTGAAGTCGATTTCGATGACGTTTGGGCCTAGGGTGTCGGTTGGGAGGTTGGGTTCTGCCCTGTCGGCTGCGTCTTTTATGTTTTCGACTGCTTTATCCATGTCTTCTTTGGGATCGAATTCTACGGTGATTGTTGATGATGAAAACCCTGAAAAGGATTTCATGCTTGTTACTCCTGAGATGTTTGCGATTTCTTTTTCAAGTGGTTTTGTAAGGAGTTCTTCTGTATCTGATGGGGGAGCTCCTGGGAGAACTGTCGAAACTATCGCCATAGGGAATTTGATCTCGGGGAATGATTCTTTTGGAAGATTAGTCAAAGAAAACAACCCGGTCATGATGATCCCTGCGATCATTACCCATGCGATAATTCTTCTTCTTATGAAGAAATTCCAGGGGGATTTTTTGTTGATGTTTTTAGACATTGTTTAGGGTCTTTACGTTATCGTTGAACTTTATCGTTGAACTTTGTATGCGATTTTGTCGCCTTCTCGGAGGAAGACGGTGTTTGATTGTGCTATTTGAGTTCCTGAGTTCAATCCGTCTAGTATCTCTATATAATTGTCGATAATTCGGCCAGTTGTGACTGGTTTTCTTTCAATTGTTTTATCGGAAGCTATTGTGTTTACGAAGTGTTGTCCGTCTTCGATTACGATGCTATTTAATGGGACTAATGTAGAGAGGGCGTCTGTGCTTGGAGTGAATGTGATATCAATTATTTCTCCTGAAAAAAAGTTTTGTCGATCGCCTATTTCAATTTCTACTTCTAATTTCCCGTTAGGGGATAGGGTTGGGTTTATTGATGTGACTTTTCCTGTTGATGACGTTGTGGTAGAAGATACTGCAACCAATGTTCCCAGCTTTATGAAGTCAACTTCGTCCACTGATATGTATGTTTTTGCTTTGAGTTCTTCAATGTTTTCTATTGTTAATAGGATTTGTCCCGGAGCTGTCATGTTTCCTTTTTCTGCTTGTATGTTGGTTACTGTTCCTGAGATTGGAGCTTTTATATTGCGTGCTTTCGCTTGGAGAGAGGCAAGTTCTGCTCCTGTTTCTGCTTGTAGGATGCTTGAGTCGAGTTGAATAAATTGAAGTGAGTATCTTGCCTGAGCTCCTTCGACAGCGAGTATTGCTGATTGAAGTTGGGTCTTTGCCATATCGATTGCGAAATCGAGCTGATCTTCTTGAGCTTCGAAGCTTAGTTCGAGCTGATCGAGTTGTGCTTTTAATCCTTCGTATGTAGGGTTGTTTTTGTCCAATTCGTCCAAGGTGTCGTCCAATGCGTCGTATTGTTCATCGTAAAGTTCTTCAGCGTTTTCTTTTGTTCTGATTGCGTTCTCAACTCCTTCAACGGCTGTGTAATATCCGACCATTATTGATTGGAGGTCTTTTTGGGCTGAATAGTTTGTTTTGAATTTCAAATTCCCCAGGTTCTCAAGGCCTTCCAATGCTGATTCATAATTGAGTTCTGAGGCGTCAGTTGAGAGGCTTTCTCCGAGGGTTACAAGAGTTTGGTTTTTGCCTACTTTGTCTCCGATCCCAACTTTTACATCTGTTATTTGGCCTGCAATTTGTGGCATTACAAATGCGTAAGTGCTGGACTCGGTTTGGCCGCTTTTCGTGAAGCTCAGGGGAGTTTGGCTTTGTCCTACCGTGAAGATTTCGATCTTTTTAGCGGGAATTTCTTGAGCTGTTTCTTCTGGCTCAGGTTCGGCCCCACATCCTGTTAACAGGAGTGAAGGGATCAAAATGGTAGCCAGTGCGCTGGCTAACCAAGAAATGATTGATTTGTTCTTCATGATTTTAATAGTTAGTGAAAATAGAAGGAAGTATACCTTTTTGGGCCTTTTTGTCAATAGGTGTTGACTTTTTGCGCGGTTGGGTTATAATTATTGCCTTTTTTAGATTTGGCTAACTCACGGAATGATTATGGTTCCAGTTGAAAAACAATTCGTTTTTAAGATTTGTTCTCGGGAAAGAGAGATTTTGATGCATGAAGTTTTTCTTGAAAAAGGTCTTGATGTTTATGGGAAAAAAGCTTCAGTGGATCGTGAACATCGTCCGCTTGTGAAACATGAGTGGTTGTTTGGAGGGGCCGTTTAGTCGTTGTATTCCGGTTTTGGCTTGATGATGAAGTAATCTTTGTCGGTTTTTCCTTCTTTGTCGACGTAGAGGATTCGGTATGCTATTAGACCGTCCGGGAGGTATTTGTAGTACGCGAGGTCTGTTGCGGGAGTGTCTTTGCCTAGACGTTCTTCATTGAAATGGTTGTCTGAATCTTCGTGTTCTGATGGAGATAGTTTTTCGTATTTTTTGGCAGAAATTTCTTTGAATTCCAAAGAGCGGTCTTGATAGATCTTGCGAAGCTTTTGTTTTGCTTCTTCTAAGTTTTTTGCTGTGTATGTTTCTCTAGGCATGGGGAAGTTTTAAAAGTTTTTGTTCCAGGATCGCTTTGCTTCCTGGAACTTTGGTACGCCCGGAGGGAATCGAACCCCCATGTCTGGTTCCGAAGACCAGCGCTTTATCCGTTAAGCCACGGGCGCGTGTTTGAATTTATGTATTTGTACCAACTGTAATCTTTTGCTGTTTTTTTTCGATGACAATTTGCACATCTTATTTCACACTTCTTTATTTCTTTTTTTATTGTGTCGAGTGGGTAATTTCTTTGTAGAAATCTTGATACGTTATCTAGTTTACCTGATTTGTGATCAAATTCCAGTACAATTGGGTTAGACTCTCCACAATCGATACATGGGTGTGCTGATAAATATTCAAAAATATACCTTCTTGTTATCTTGCGCTGTTTTTTGTTCCTTTTCCGACTTTTTTCTAGATAGTATTGGCGGTTTTGCTCGTAATGTTTTCTGACTTCGAGTCTAGTACATTCTTTACATGCTTTTTGCCTAATTCCAAGATCTTTTTTCTTGAAGTTAAAATCTGTTATGGGTTTCTGGTTTTTACATCTGCTACACGTTTTCATTTGTTACAGGATATTTTCTTTTAACTTCGAAGTCAAGATTGATTCCGAAGACTTTATTCCCAAAAAAGAACCGGAAATATTTGTTTCCGGCTCTTTGAAATTTTTAGCTTATGCTCTTCTTAGCTTCTCATCTGCTTTTTTCTTTGACCAATTAGTCCATAGTACTAATCCCGAACTTGCTACGAAAATTGATGAATATGTACCTATCAACATACCCGCTATTAGTGCGAGTAGGAAGTAGCGGATTGATTCTGCGCCGCCGTAGAAACTTCCGATGAATAGAGCGACGATGGTGATCAATGATGTGATACTTGTGTTGAGTGATCGGCTTAAAGTCTGGTTTAGGGCTTTGTCTGCGATGTCTTCCAATTTGTCATCACGAGAAGCAAGTTTTAAGTTTTCGCGGACACGATCGAAGACTACGATGGTGTCGTTGACCGAATAACCGAGAATTGTGAGAAGTGCCGTGATAAACAGTGCGTCGATTTCCACATTGATTATCGTACTCAGTATTATGAAGAATCCTGTAACGATGATTACGTCATGTGCCAACGCGACGATTGCACTGAGTCCGAATTTCCATGGTGAGACTTCTTTTGGAATTTTGCGGAATGCGAATGCGACGTAAAGAATGATTACGAGGATTGTTACGATTATTGCTGTCAGAGCTTTTTGTTTCAGGCTTGAGCCTATTGTTGGACCGACTGTTGTGAAACGAGGTTCTGACAAGGCGCCGAGTTTTTCCTCGAGTTTCTGAATGATCTTGTCGTGTGTTTCCGAATCGAGATATTTTGTCTTGATGATGAACGAATTCGCTTCTGACGGGATTATCTGGATGTTTTTTAGATCGAGGTTGGTGGGGGTTTCGGGAGCTGTTTCCACAACGACTGGTACGTCTGGGGAGATGCCGAGATCTTCCTCTGAAGTTGGCGCGAGGGCTGGCACGAGGTCGTTGTCGCCCTGCTCGTCTTCTGCGTAGGCAGTTTCAATGAGTCCGGCTGAAGGTTCTCCGGTTGATTCTGCTGGTATTGCGACTCCGTTAATTTCATCTTGGATATCCAAAAGGGATTCTTGGACTTGTTCTTTTGTTACTTCGTTTTCAAATTGGATTTCGAGTAGTGTTCCTCCTGTGAAGTCGATGCCGAGACGGAATCCAAATGCGAGGATTGCAATGACAGAAATTCCTATCATTGTTCCCGAAAGAGTCAGCCATTTTTTTGCGTTTTTGATGAATGCAAATGAAGTTCCAATTTTCTTTTCTGGGTTTACTCCAAAGTGTTTTAAATCTTTTGAGAATTTTGTTTCTCCAACTCCGCGGAGTAGTGTTCGTGTGATTGTTATTGCTGTGAACATTGAGATTAAAATACCAGCTGCAAGGTTGAATGCGAATCCGCGAATGATTGAACTTCCGAAGTAGAATAGGATTCCGCATGTTATCAGTGTTGAGAAATTTGAGTCGCGGATGGAGCTCCATGCTCTGTAGAAACCTTCTTCTACAGCGGATCCATATGGGCGACCGCCGCGCAATTCTTCTTTAACTCTTTCGAAAATCAGGATGTTTGCGTCGACTGCCATACCAAGAGACAGGATCAACCCTGCCACTCCGGCGAGTGTCATCACTACTCCTGTTTTGAGCAAGAATGTAATGAAGAAAAATACGACACAACTTAAGAGGAATGTGATTACTTTTTCTCCTCCTGAGTCTTTTGAATTTATGGTTTTATATACAAGTAATACGAATGTAACTATCGAGATTGGTAGTGCGATGCCAAGGTGAAGTTCTGATTTGATCAAAAACAATAGCAGTGCTCCGTATGTTAAGAGTGCGGCTGCGGCTACTATTCCTTGGACGCGGTATCTGAGGATCATGTATATACATAGTATAAGGAATCCTATGAGCCCCGCCCAGATTGAAACTGAGAGGGCGTTTTGGCCTAGAGTTGCTCCTATTGTATATTCGCCTGTGAGGACGATAGGGGCGGGGATCGCTCCAGTATTCAGATCTCTTGCGAGAATGCTTGCGTCATCTTGTGAGAAGCTTCCTGTGATTTGGGCGCGACCTCCTGCGATTTTTTCATTTACTCGTGGTGAAGAAATCAAATTTCCTCCTACGAAGATTGCTACTGGTTTTCCTACATTTCGTCCTGTTATCTCTTCAAACAGTCGTGATCCTTCATCATTGAATTCTATTGAAATATATGGTTGATAGAATTGATCCAATTGGACGTCGGCATGAACGAAGTGTTTTCCTGTCAGTCCTGTTTCTTTCCATGGATCTGGGACTGTAGAGTATCGGAGGATGGTGTACTTGTATTGAGGTTCGGTTACGTCGTTTGAAACTTTGTCTGCGCTTATGATGTGGTACCCGAATTCGGTTTTGATTATGTCTGAATTTTGTCCGTTTTCTTCGAGTGCTAGAGCGGCTTGTTCGAAATCATATACGTATGTTCCGTCTCCGGTTACTGGTGTTGAAAGTGTTCCTCCAAGGTCTTTATTGCTTGGGTCGTCCGAGTAGTATTGGGCGACTCTGTTAAATGGTTTTCCTGCGTCGAGTTTATCTAGGGCTTCTTTTGCTTTTTCAAAGGCTTCTTCTTCTGTTCTTGTTATATCTTCCGGTGCGTTTGAAGCTCCTTCCCATGCGATCAAGATGTGGCTGGCTTCTACTTGTTTTTCGAATTTCACCTCTTGCTTGGTTTCTTCAAGTTTGATTATTGCCAGAGCGGTGTCTTCTTGTGCTTCTCCGGTTTCTGGGTTGAGAATGAATGCTCCACCAAGTTCAACTAATGTATTAGAGGAATCTCCGGGATTTAGTGTTGTTACGGCGTCTTTTAGGCTTTCGGGCGCTATGTCGCTTGCGAATGTGTAATCTGTGGTTTCGAAAGTTACTCTTCCTGGGAATGCCAATTCTTCCTCTTGTCCGGTGATGTCGAAGCTATCTCCTTTATTGATTTTATTGAGGGCTGTTTCTGCATGTGTTTTGATTTTGTCTTTTTCTTGTGGGTCGAGTTTTTCTTTCTTTTCCTTAAATTCAAGTTGGATTGTTTTCCCAACTGTTGCTTTTGCTTTTTCGAGACTTAAATCTTTCTTGTCGTCATCTGTTAATTCTTCCAGTGTTTTGTCTTCTCCCAGGTAAGTTTTTACGTCTTCTTCTGTGAGAAGTGCTATTTCTGCGAGTTCTACAATTACGTGATATTCGCCGGCTAGTTCAGAGGTGTAGATGTTTGGTTCTGCGACCCCGAGGTTATTTACACGGCGATTTATTACTTCTGTCACCCCGTCAATAATTGATTCGCGATCATCTTCTGGAACTTTCCGCAAATCTATTTTATAGTCGAGTTGTGATCCTCCTTGGAGGTCGAGCCCCAGATGAATTTTTGCATCTGTGAATGATTCTGGAAGGAACGGAAGAACTGTGTTCTGGAAGCTGTTTGGTGAATCGAACAGGCCTAGGAACAATGTTACGATAATGATCGCAATTATTTTCCAGGAAAAGAATTTTTTCATTTTTTTGGGGTTATTTTGAGTTTGGACCCGGGGTTGACCCCGGGGTTGAATTTATAGGTTAGAATTTACAGGTTAGCTCCCGACTCCGGGGTCGACCCCGGGGTTGATTGCTAATTCCTCGTCCAATTTTTCGTCATTTCCTTTTCCGCTTCTTCCGTAATCGTCTTCAATTTTCACTACGTCGTCGAGTTCTGGTGAAGAAACCTCGAACACTGTTGTGTCCTCGATTGCTTCGAGACGGTGGATAGTATAGGGTTCGACATCGATTTTGTCACCTTCTTCTAATATTTTCTCTTGCAAGTTTTCCTTATCCTTTCCGAATATAAAGCGGGCTTTGCCCTTCACTATGTATTGGGTTTCGGTTTTGAGTTCGTGGTACTGGAGGGAGTATCTTTGACCTTTCTTTACTTCAAGAATCTTCCCGGCATATTTGTCGGTATGGGCGAACCAGATTTCGCGTCCCCATGGTTTGAGTTTTATTTGAGTTTGATCAAGCATTTTTAAATGGCGAATGGCCAAAATTTTGCCCGCATAATATAGAGGAAAACGGGATATTTTGAAAGGGAAATTAATTCTCCAGAAATTTATGAAGCTTTTCCAAAGTATCTCCACAAACTTTCCTTAAAGTTGGATTTTTGAGCGCTCTTTCAATCCACTCTCTTTGTTCTTCGATTGTCCCGATGAGAGGGCTTCGAGACTGGAGTGGTATTCCGTGGAGAAGATTTGGGTCGAGTGGTGTTTGAGCTGTTGGGAATTTAACGACTGTGGTGTTATCAGGATCGGTGTCGACTCTTTTTTCTGGATGAAAAGCTGTTGATGGGGCCATGCTGGAGGGGTTATAGAATTTTCTTGATTTTCCCACTTTCTCCTTTTTTGCAGATGAATAGGCCTTCTTCGGAATCGATTACGATCAAATCGTCGACGCCTACTACTTTAGTGGGTTTATGTTCGTGTGTTTGATATATTATTGAGTCTTTTGAATCAAGTAATTGCACTTGTCCTTTTGTTAAGTTTTTGTTTTTGTCTTGGGCTTTTTGTAGTTCTTCATAAATTGATTCCCAAGTTCCGACGTCACTCCATCCGAGGTTGCTAGCTTCGATGATGCGGATTTCTTCGGGATCGATTTTTTCTATGATTGCGTAGTCGATTGAGATTTTTTCTAGGGTAGGGTAGACGTTTTCGAGAGATCCTGGTAGTTCTTGGATTTGGGCCAGTTTTTTATGAGTGGCCGGTGCGTGCTTGGCAAATTTTTCCATTAATTTGCCGACTTTCCAGACGTAGATGCCTGTGTTCCAGAGGTATTCGCCTAAGGCGACGAACTCTTCGGCCTTGGTGGCGGTAGGTTTTTCTGTGAATCCTTGGACTTTATAGATTGTTGTGCCATCGATTTCGTTGTGTTTTTCTCCAAGGTGAACGTAGCCGTAGTTTGTGTTTGGGCCTTCGGGAGTGACTTCTACGATATTTAGAGTCCCTTCTTGTGTTGCTACTTCTTTTGCTATGAGAATTGTTTTGCGGAATTCGTCTTTGTTTTGGATCAAATGATCTGCGTATGCGACTACCATTACTTCGTCAGGTCCGTGGCGAGCTTCAATGATTGCCGCGGCAAGTCCGATACATGATGCGGTGTCGCGGAGAGCCGGTTCTTCAATGATGTTTTCTTCCGGGATTTCAGGTACTTGGTCTTTTATATAATGAACATAATTTGCATTTGTTGCTATGTAGATATCTTTGGGTTCTAGAAAATCGAGGCGATCAACTGCTTCTTGGAAGAGTGTTTTTTCGCTGACTAGTTTGTGAAATTGTTTTGGCTTTTCTGGGGTGGAGAGTGGCCAGAGTCTGGTTCCTCCTCCACCGGCCAGGATGACTGCTTTCATTTTTGATGGTTTACGATGATTTGCGACAAAAAAAATACGAGATGATAATACCATTTAAGACAGGAAAATTGAAGTTTGTGAAGTGAAAATTAATGTCTCGAGGGGGGAGATATTGCCAAATTTTGTAATAGATGTTTAAATTGTGTGGAGCACGTTTGTGCTTACCTCATATATTTGTTTATATTTAACCTCTATTCCTATGGAACAGGAACCGAATGTTGGTTCTGTCGAACCGAAGTCGAAACTCAAGGTCGTTTTAGGCGTAATTGTAGTTTTGGCTGTTGTTGCCGCCGCTTTGGCTTATTTCTTTTGGCCAAAGGGTGAAGAAACTCCGCCGTCTCTTACTCAAAGTCCGGATATGGGCGAAGTTTTACAAGGAAGGCTTGAGTTGAAAGACAAGATTGAAGAAGGTCTTTTCAATGAAATTGGACTTCCTTTAAGTACTGTTGCTGATGTTCAAAGTTATAAATGTCCCGGAGATGTTAGCCCCATCGGTGCGGGCTTGAAGTATTATTATTTAGGGGATGTTAGAACTGGCTTGCCTGATACGATAGGTAAGTTGGGGGCTATGATTGACCCCGTGAAAGAAGGTTCCTCGATTGTAGTTTTTGCTTATGATGCCGCTGAAAATTCTTTTTATGTAGATAAAGAACAATATGCTTATGTTCCTGTGGGGGCTGGGCTTGGATTGGAAGTTAAGCCGGATTATAAAATTAGTACATACAGCACTCTGGTTATAGGTTCTACAGTGAATACTTCTGTGTGTGGAAAAGGCCTTTATAGTGAGGAGGACGATCCTATATCTCGTGGAGAAGACCCCAAGGATCTTATTGGAGACTTGAGCCTTCCTGCAGAAGGATGGGTTTTGGCTCCGCTTTCAGGAGATGGGCTTAGAGTGTTTGTAGAGGATTACAATGATAAATATGAGGCTATTTGGCCTTTGACTCGAAGAGATGCCAATATGCCGTTCCAAAATATGAAAGATCTCACGGCGGCTCCAGAGTATCATGTTGTTTGGGTTTTGATGGGGGAAGTTAGTGAAGAAGAATTGGAAGAGAGAGAAGAAGAAAGAGTTGCGCCTGAGGTAACTGGGGCGGATTATGTTGATGATATGTTGCATGTTGTAGTTTCGTTTGATGAGGCTGTAGAGCTCAAGCAGAGAGTTGATGCCAGTGAAATATTTGAAATTAAAGCAGTTTCTGCTGGTAGAAGTGATCCTGTTAAAGCTCTTAACGCTAAAGTTATTGATGATCCTGATGGTGGAATGAGAGATGGCGCTATTTTGGTTGAAGTTGAGTCTGAATTATTACAATTTACTGCTTACGAAGTTTCGGTTTCTGAAGACGTTATTAGTTTAGATGACAAAACTCCTGTTAATCAGGAAGCTAATAGGGCTCAATTCAGTGTTCAAGGAATAGCTGAGGCGGTGTCTGGGGCTGATGTGGCTACTGAGTGTGATAGAGACAAATATTGCCCTGCTGGCAGAAAATGCTATGAGGTAAGGGGAAAAGATATTTGTTTGGAAAGTACAGATGGTGTTTGTGAGGAGGGATTTGAAGTTGTGGAGGGAGCTGTTATTGCAGGTGATTCTGATGATGGATCTGTAGTTCCTTTGACTTGTGAAAAAGTTGAGGTTGCAGAGGATGCAGGTACATTATTGGTGAAGACTTCAGGACCTGTTATGGCAAAGTCTAAAGTTATGCAAGGGGCCAAGGCTGTAACATTCTTTGAATTTACCTTAACTGCTGAAGATAAGAAAATCCTACTTCACAGTATTAAATTGACTAAAGGTGGATTAGGAGATGATGATGATCTTGAGAAGATTGAACTTTATGCTGGAGAGGCTGGTCCTCTTGCTACTATTGGTGATTCCAATAGGAGTTCGGTTTTACTTTTGGATCTTGGTAGCCCTTATGTGATTGAAGAGGGAACTTCAGAAGTATTTACTGTGAAGGTTGATATTGATGAAGGGGCTAGAGTTAATAATGAGCATCTTCTTAGTATATTGTCAGCTGATGATATCGATGCTGGGGATGCTGTGATTGAAGGGAATTTCCCTGTGGTGGGGAATCCTTTTGTGGTCGAAGTGCCTACTGTGACTTGTACTACTCCTGATGGTACTCTTTATAATGCTGGAGAGTCGTATACCCTGAGTGATGGGTGCAATAAAGCGACTTGTCAGGAAGATGGTACATTCTTGAGTACTCTTATGATTTGTTTGAACAACGGTGTTTTGGATAGTGTGGATCTTGCTAATAGTTTAGCTAATGTAGATACAGGTATGCTTGAGAATGGAATATTGAATTTTGATCCGGACTTACTTAAAGCTGTTGCTGAATTAGGGCAAAAGAGAGCTGAAGAAGAAGATGATGATACAATTTTTGTTTACTTTGAAAATCTTTATGAGATTTCAGAGGCAATGATTAATGCTGGAGATCCAGGAAGGATTATTGAAGTCACTGAAGACTTGAGGGATACGGCTGATGACAAAAGTGCTGTTAATCCTGATCATCAAGGTGATACTTCTGGGGGAATAAGAGATACGGCTGATGACAAAAGCGCTGTTAATCCTGCTAACCAGGGTGGTGGTCTTAGAGGGGCAGTTGATGCGGATGTTAAGGAAATTGAAAATATTGGTAGTATTCTGAAGATAGTTGAGGAAATGAAAACCGTAAATGTTGAATTCACTGAGAATATGTTCTCTGACTACAATGATGGGTTCCGAGGAGGAAATGCTGGTGGACCTGCTGGTGGACCTGAGGGAGATGATTGGTCATTCAACCATGTTGAGAAAGAGTTCGAGCAAGAACAGTTTAATAATTTTTTCAATAGTGCGTTCTCTCAATATTTTGGATGGGCGCCTAGCGGTGACGACTTGCCTTAGGGCTTAGTCTCATGTAACCAACACTTAGTAACAGGCCTAGTAGTAGTGCATAAACTGCTTCTGGGCCTGTTTCAGAAAGGCCTTGGTTTAGAGCTGTTCCGGTTCCTGTTCCGCTTCCGCTCGAGTTTGCCGAGCTAGAACTAGAACTTGATCCAGATCCAGATCCAGGGATGATTACTGATCCAGAGCCTCCAGATCCGCTTGAGCTAGATCCACTGTTTATACCGCTTGCTCCGCCACTTCCTCCAGATCCGCCACTACCGCCAGTTGTGTTAGTGCCAGTCCCTCCGCTAGTTCCAAGTGATGGAGGAGTTGTACTGGTGCTCGTGTCAGTTCCTCCGCTAGTTCCAAGTGATGGAGGGGTTGTACCGGTGCTTGTGGTGTCGCCAGAATCTTGACTGCCACCAAAGAGGTCAGGCAATACAGGTGGAGTGACTTCTGCAAATACAGCTGGCGCAGTCATTGATATGATTGCTACAGCTGAGAGAAGAGCAGTGAGTTTTCCTAGAGTTTTCATACGTATTTGTGTTAGTTTTTGTTTTGACTTTAATAAATTATACCAAAAATTGACAAATCTTGCAACCCCTGGTTTAGTAAAGCCTTCCCCAGGTTAGGAGGTGTTTTAAATTAGGCTCTTTCCTTTCATTATTCTTGGCTTTTTGATCCCTAGGATTTTGAGGATTGTTGGTGCAATGTTTTTAAGGCCTGGGGTGGGCAGAGGTTTGATTTTTTTGTATTTGCTAGAGATGAGTATGCAGTTTACCGGGTTTAGTGTGTGTGCCGGGCATTGAGATCCGTCTTTGTATTTCATGAATTCTGCGTTGCCGTGGTCTGCTGTTAATAGGATTGTATATCCTTTTTCTAGGGCTAATGGGATTATTTCTTTGAGGCATTTGTCGACAGTTCCTAGTGCTTTTTTTACCGCAGGGAATGATCCGGAATGTCCGACAAGATCCGGATTGGCGAAATTTAATGCAATAAAGTCATATTTGCGGCGTGATTTTAGTTCTTTTACTAGTGCGTCTTTGACTGCAGGTGCACTCATTTCAGGTTTATCAGCGTATGATGGGACTTTTGGGGATGGGATCATTATGCGTTTTTCGCCTTTGAATGGTTTTTTAATCTGGGAATTGAAGAAAAATGTTACGTGTGCGTATTTTTCAGTTTCAGCTATTCGTAGTTGTTTCTTGCCGTGTGTGGATAGAATTTCGGAGAGATTTTTCTTTACGGTTGGGGCAGGGAAGAGTACTGGGGCTTTTTTTGAATATGGACCAAAGCAGACGAAATACGGCGGGTTTTTGCTGTCGACAAAAAGTTCTGTTAATTGTGCTGAGCGATCGGTTCTGTAGTTGAAGAAGACTACGGAGTCTTCGGGGTGAATTAGTCCTTCTTTGTCGAGGAGCATGGGTTTTATGTAGTAGTCTGTTTCTGTTCCGCGTTTATATTCGTTATTTATTGCTTTGAGTGGGCTTTCTTCGTGTGTGCCTCTGCCTTGAGTGAGGAGGTTGTATGCTTTCTTTGTGCGAGTCCAGTTTGTATCACGATCCATTGCGTAGTAGCGACCTATGATTGTTGCGATGTGTGCTTTGTCTTGGAGTTTGAGTTTACGAATTTCGTTCTGGATTTTGCGGATGAATTTCTGGGCCGAGCGTTCTGGGACATCGCGGCCGTCAGTGATGGCGTGTATGTAGATTTTTTTGAGCTTTTTCTTTTTTGCGAAACGGAGGAGTGAGAAGAGGTGATTCAAATGGCTGTGTACTCCTTCATCTGAAATCATACCCATTATGTGAAAACTTGAATCGTTTTGTTTGCAGATTTTTGCAGCTTTCTTTAGTGCTTGTAGGCGGAAGAGTCGGTGGCTTCGTATAGAGCGGTTAATCTCTTCGAGAGATTGCCATACGATGCGTCCAGCTCCTATTGTAAAATGGCCGACCTCTGAGCCTCCCATTGTGTTTTTGGGGAGGCCTACTGCTTCTGAATCGGTTTTCAGGAGGATGCTGGGGTATTTTTTTCGTAGATTTTTTATATATGGAGTCTTGGCGCGAGTGACTGCGTTATATTTTGAGTCTTTTCCTTCGCCGTATCCGTCAAGGATTATGAGTAGGGCTTTATTCATTTAGTGGGCATTATAGACCGATGAGGTTGAGGTACATTGTTATGATTTCTTCTCCTGCAAATAATGCAAATAGACCGCCTATTATCAAGAATGGACCGAACGGAATTGCGGTTTTTCTGGTGGCTTTTTTGCTTAGGAGTAAGTAGATACTGATGATTGCTCCGAGGACGTATCCCAGGATGAGTGCGAGCACTGTCATTTCCCATCCGAGTAATACTGCAAGCAGTGCTCCGATGCGGAGATCTCCGCCGCCGAGCCATTCTCCTTTGGACAAAAGGATTTGTCCGCCGAAGAAAACAGCGATGATTGCGAGCCCGATCAATATGCTCAAGTACAGTGGGGTGCCGAAAATTCCTGCCGCGATGAGTCCGAGTGCGATGGCTGGAATGGACATTGAATCCGGAATTTCTTTATATAAAAGGTCGTAGAAGAAAATCCCTGCCATTAAGCTGAATTCTATTGCGTAGAAGGCAAATACTTCAAAAACTTTCCAATCAATACTGTACAGGACTGTGCTTGGGTCGATGGTACTTGGGACTGATAGGATGAAATTCCAGTTCAAGAATGCGGCGATAAACAAGAATGCGGTCAAAATTTCGAGAGCGAAGTAGTGTTTGCCGATCTTTTTGCCACAATACGCGCATTTGCCTTTCAGGAATAAGAAACTTAGGACTGGGAAGAGATGTCGCCATTTGAGTTTCTTTTTGCAATGTGGGCAAATTGATTTGCCGAGGATGATCCCTTTCTTTTTCTTTTTAACGTTTTTGAGTCTGTGAATTACTACGCTCAAGAAACTACCGATGGCTGAGCCCAGAATGCCGAGAACTACGGCTGTGAATAATGTCATGGTGAATAGGGTGAGGATATATCTGCTTTCAATATATTATTAAATCTTATTGCTGCCAGATTTGCAATCGAGTTGCCGTTTCCGATGGTGTAGGCTTTTTTGTAGTATTCTTTTGCGAGATGGTCTATCTCTTGTTTTTCGTAGAGCCATCCGAGGTTTAAGTATGCGCTGTCCAGGTTGGGGTCTAGTTCAAGGGCTTTTATTAGATCTTCTTGTGCTTTCTCATAATCTTCGTATGCGACGAATGCCCATCCTCGTAGGTTGTAGGCCGCGGCCTGATCCGGAAATTGTTTAAGGGCTTCTTCGGCGAAGCCGATTGCTCGTTGTGGTTTTTGGATTTTTTCGATGCAGACCCAGATTGCTTTTGTGAAGATGTTTAGGTCTGCGATGTTGAGGTCAATGATTTCTTTGTATGATTGAAGTGCTTTTTCATATTCTTTTTTGATGAGGTAAAGGTCTGCGAGTTTTTGATTTGCCAGAGATTTTGGTTCGAATCCGACTTCTAGTGATTTTTCCAAATACTGTATTGCTTCGTCGAATTGTTCTTGGACTGCGTATGTGATTCCGATGAAAAAGAGTGTTTGAGGTTTTTGTGGATCCAGAGTTTTTGCTTGCAGAAGAGCGTCTACTGCATCCTCGACTTTTCCAGTTTGCAAGTAGCTGTATCCGAGCATTACCCATGCGTCCCTGTAATTGTTCTGCATTTTTATTATGTCGTATAGGAGGGGGATTGATGCTTCAAATTCTTCTGCGTCTATGAATGCTTTTGCTAGGACTGCTTGCATGTGCTGGGTTTTCCCTTCTTCGAATAGAGTGAATTCGTGATATGCGTTGACGAAGATTTGGACTTTTTCTTTTATTTTTTCGTTGAATGTTCCTTCTGCACTTGCGAGAGTTTTAAGTTCTGCGAGTGCTTCTTCATGGTTTTTGTGAAGAATTTTGAGGATTGCGATGTAGTAGCGGACTTCCGCGTTTGTTGGATCGAGTTTTTTGAAGTAACTAAGGGCTTCCGGGATTTTCCGTTCGTTTATATATGTTCGTCCGATGAGGATGTCTATTTGGACGTTTTCTGTTGATTCTTTGATTTGTTCGAAATAGCGTCTTGCTTCTGTTGGCTTGTTATCTTCAAGGTAGGTGAGCCCGATTCGGTATAGAGCGTCTATTGAGGTTGGGTTTGTTGTTAGGGCTTTTTGGTAAGTTTTTATGGCATCTGAGTGGTAGCCGTTGTTGTGAAGTTGGTCGCCTTCTTTTATGAGACTTGAATACGTTTTGTTTTCGGAAAGTTCTTCTGCTACTTCTTCCTGGAGAGGGGTTGATGGAGTTGTGGAAATTGGAGTTGATATGTCTTCAGGTTCCAGGGTGGGGGAGGCGTAGTTATATAGAAGGAATCCTGCTCCCGCGATTATTAATGCCCATAGAAATGTAACGGATTTGTTCATTGTCTGATTTTTGTGTTAGCTGAGCAGATGGCTATTGCTATCGCATCTGCGACGTCGTCCGGTTTGGGGATTGTCTCTAGGTTCATTATGAGTTTGACCATTTTTTGTACTGCTTTTTTGTCTGCGCTTCCGTTTCCGCACACGGCGCTTTTTATTTCAGATGGGCCGAATTCGTCTACTTCAATGCCTTGTTCTGCGAATATTTGGGTTACGACTCCTCTTGCTTCTGCGACTGATATTGCGGTTTTTACATTTTTACTGAAGTAAATTTTTTCAACTGCGGCCCTGCTGGGGCTCCATTTTTTGACGATTGTTTTAAGATCTTGTGAGATTTGGTTTAGTCGTTGGCAATTTTGCAGGCCTTTTGGAGTGCGTATGTATCCGTGGTCTAGGAGGTTGAGCTTTTTATTCTTAACTTCAATAATAGAAAAGCCTGTGATTGCTGTGCCCGGATCTATTCCAATTATTCTCATATATTATACTTTGAGTGATGCGACAGAGCCTTTGTCTTTTGCGTTATAAACTATGACTATTCTTTCTCCCTTTTTCACTTTTTTGTTTTTGAGGAGGAATTTTACCAATTTTCCGGTGAAATTTCCTTGTAGCTCATGTTGAGTAAATTTTTTGTACAAAGATTGGTTTATGCCCCAGAGCAAGCTCAATTCTTGAATTAGTTGTTTGTTGGGAGTTACTGTTATTGTTGGTGTATGGACTCTGTGTTTTGCAATTTGGTGAATTGTATATCCGTCTGTTGAATATATAATTATTTTATTTGCATTTGACTCTACGGCGAGTTCGCAAGCGGAAAGACAAGTTGCGTTGAGTTCTGGGATGTTTCGATTTTGGATTTTATTTTGAAGTACTTCTTCGTGTTTTTTCTGTTCGTTTTCGACTTCCGATATGACTTTGGCCAGGGTACGTACTGATTTCACTGAATATTTTCCTATGGCTGTTTCGTTTGAAAGCATGATTGCATCGGTGTTGTCAAAAACTGCGTTTGCCGCGTCTGATATTTCTGCACGGGTTGGTCTTGAGTTTTCTACCATTGATGCAAGAACTTGGGTTGCGGTGATGACCGGTTTTGCGTGGCGGTTTGACAGGCGGATTAGAGCTTTTTGTACGATTGGTACTTTTTCAGGTTTAATTTCGATTCCGAGATCTCCGCGAGCCACCATTATTCCGTCTGCTTCTTCTACGATTTTCTCCATTTCGTTGCATGCTTCGTGGCGTTCAATCTTTGCGATTATTTTTGGTTTGTGGGATTTTTTTGCGATGATTGTTCTTAGGTCACGAATGTCTTTTGCTGATTTTACGAATGATAGGGCGATATAATCGACGCCGAGACTTATTCCGAAGTTGAGGTCTTTTCGATCTTTTGCTGTTAGTGTTTTTGCTTTGATCTTTGAGTCTGGAGCGTTGATTCCTTTGTTTGAGTGTAAGATCCCTGTTGTTTCAATTTTGCAGTGGATGTTGCTTCCGTTTACACGAGTGACTTTAAGGCGAATTAGTCCGTCATCTACGAAAATTCTATGCCCTTTTTTCACCTCTTTATGCAGGGATTTATATTGAACGGGGATTATTCCTTTTTTTGGAGCAGTTGCTGTGGTGAGGGTTAGTTTTTTGCCATTTTTGATGGGGATTCCCTCTGGGGGGAGAGTTCCTAGACGAATTTTTGGGCCTTGCAGGTCTTGGATGATTCCAACTGTGCGGTTGTGTTTTTTTGCCGCTTTTCGAACGTTTCCTACAATCTGTTTGAAATTCTTGTATGTTCCGTGTGAAAAATTAAGTCTTGCGACGTCCATGCCTCCTAGAACGAGATCTTCAATAACAGAAAAAGAATCGGAGCTTGGGCCGAGTGTTGCGACAATTTTTGTATAATTAATGCGCATAGGATGAGGGGGTGAGGATTACCTGCGTCCGAACTCTACTATTCTACTTCACAGTGACGCTTTTTGCCAAATTTCTTGGCATGTCGGGATCGTTTTTGCGAAGGACGGCTAGTTGGTATGCGAGTATTTGAATTGGAATGATATTTACGATAGGGGATGCGTGGGAAACGTCGGGGACGCGGATCCAGAAGTCAAAAACGTCGTTATTGTCGGGAGCGACACCGATAATGTATGCGCCTCTGGCTTTGAGTTCGATTGCATTTGAAATGATTTCGTTTTTTGTTTCGTCATTGGCGACTATGGCTATGCAAGGAGTTCCTTTTGATATGAGTGCGATGGGTCCGTGTTTAAGTTCTCCCCCTGCGAATCCTTCTGCGTGGATGTATGCGACTTCTTGTATTTTGATTGCACCTTCAAGCGCCATTGGGTAGTTTTTGCCGCGTCCGATCAGGTACATTGATTCAACGTCCTGTAGGCGCTTTGCCAATTTCATAATGTGGTCTTCGTATCGTGGGTTGATCATATCGTTAATTTGACTTGCTGTGTCTATGAGGAGTTTTTTTCCTTTTTCAACGCCGCCATCACATGCGTAAGCGAGTAGAGTTAAGATTGCGATTTGGGCGGTTGTTGCTTTAGTTGAGACTACTGCTTTTTCCGGACCGACTTTTATTGGGATTACTATGTCTGAGATTCGAGCCATTGTTGAGGCTTCTGCGTTTACGATCGACATTACTTTTGCTTTCTTTTCTTGTGCTGTTTCAATTGCTTCGAGTGTATCTGCGGTTTCTCCGCTTTGGGAAATTGCTACCAGGAGAGATTTGTCCGTAAGGAATGATTTGTAATTTGAAAATTCAGAACCGAAAGTTGTGTTTATGTGTTGGTGGCATATATCTGCGAAAAGATATTGGCCTACCATCGCGACTTTACCTGTAGTTCCGCATCCGATGAAGTATGTGCCGAAGGCGTTTTTGATCGCTTTTGCTGCCTTGCGAATGACTTCTGGATCTTGATTGATTGCGTTTTGAAGGGTTTCTTTTTGTTCCATGATCTCTTTTATCAGGAAGTGGGGATATTCTCCTTTTTCGATGCTTTCTGGTTTCATGTCGATTTCTACAATTCGTTTCTCAATCTTTTTGCCTGATGACATTTCGTGGAAAGAAATGTCATTTCCATTCTTAATTACGACAAGTTGATTGTCGTCCAGGTACATTACTTTGTTTGTGTATTGCAGGAATGGGGGAATGTCCGATGCTATGAAATATTCATTTTTTCCTTTTCCTATGATTAGAGGTGATCCGCGGCGTGCAGCTACGATTGTATTTTCTTTTTCACACATTACGACGATTGCGTATCTTCCAACCATTTCTTCGGTTGCGAGCTCTACTGCTTTTTTGAGGCCGTGATTTTCGAGATTTTCTTCTATCAAGTGGGCGATTGTTTCTGTGTCTGTTTCGGATTCAAATTTGTGCCCTCGTTTTTTTAATTTCTTTTTAATTTCGTCAAAGTTTTCGAGGACGCCGTTGTGCACTATAACTACATCTTTTTCTTCGTTTGTGTGTGGGTGCGCGTTCTTTTTGTGGATTCCTCCGTGTGTTGCCCATCTTGTGTGGGAAATGGCCATAAAGAGGTTTTGTTCGGCTTCTCCGACGGCAGTGTGGGATTCTTTTGTATTTTTTAGGTCTAAATCTTTCGTGTCAAATTCGCCGATTTTTCCGACTTCTTTGTGGATGTAGATGTCTTTGTTTTCTTTGTATGCGATTCCCCAGCTGTCATAGCCTCGATATTCAAGTTTTTTTAGCCCTTCAATGACTAGGGTCGGAGCGTCGTTTCGCTCACCGACATATGCAAATATTCCGCACATATTCTTGATTTAATTACGAGGGACATTCTAGTGGAAAAAGAGGGGTTTGTGGAGGATGAAGGAATTGACAAGGAAGGGGAGTGTGTTTTAGTCCAGAACGATGATGTCTTCTATCCTTACCCCAAATTTTCCCGGCAGGTAGATACCTGGTTCTATTGTTACGACCATTCCTGGTTTCAGAATGGCGGTTCCTTCTTCTTTTAGGCTAGGGGATTCGTGGATTTTTAGTCCTACGCCGTGTCCTGTTCCGTGCGTGAAATATTCACCGTATCCTGCCTCTTCTATGACTTTGCGAGCTAATGAATCAATTTTTTGTTCAGGAAGTCCGGTTTTCGTTTTGTGTAAGGCGTTTTTTTGTGCTTGTGCGACGGTGTTGTAGACTTCTTTTTGGAGTTTTGTCGGGCTTTTTGGGAGGATAGTTCGCGTCATGTCCGAGCAGTATCCTTTGTACTTCATTCCCATGTCTATCAGGAGTATATCATTGGATTTCAACCTGGTTTGGCCGCTTTTGTGGTGAGGAATTGCCGAGTTTTTTCCGAATGCAACTATTGGGTTGAAAGAGACATCTTCTGCGCCGAGCTCAAATCCTATGCGTTTGATTTCCCAGGCTACGTCTATTTCTCGGAGTGGTTTGCGGGTTTTTTGGTGTTTTTGTATAAATTTTTTGATCAACTCAAAGGTCTTGGAATTTATCTGTTGGCTCTTTTTTATGAGGCGGATTTCTTGAGGACTTTTTATTGCACGGAGGGATTCGATTTCGCCGGAAATGTCTTTGAATTTTATACGTGGGCTTAGGTGTTTGAATTTTTTTAGTTGGTTGATTGTGACGTGATCTCCTTCGAAGCCGATTGTGCTGATGCGAAATGTCCGGAGTGTTTTTTGCCATGTTTCTTTTGTGACGTCTCTTACTTCGATCCATTTTGGGACTGTATATTTTGCGCGTTCGATGTAGCGTGAGTCTGTGAAGAGGATGGCTTTGCTGTTTGTGATTAGAAGATGGCCTCTCGAGCCTGTGAACCCACAGAGGTATGTGATGTTTATTTTGTTTGTTATGAGGAGCGCGGAGACTTTTTTGCGTCTTAGTGCGCTTCGGGATTTTTGGATTCGAGTTTTCATTTGCTGAGAAGTTTTTTTGTTATGCGTTTTCCGAGTTCGACTGCAGGTTGGTTGAATGGATTTACTCCGAGCATTTCGCCTGCGAGAGCAACTGCCGCTTCGAAGGTGAATATCAATTCTCCTAGATTTTCTGCATTTAGTTTTTCGAGGCTTAGACTTGCGTTTGGTACTCGTTTTTTTGTGAGAGCCCCTTCGGTTCCTTTTTTCTGTGCTTTGAGAATTTCGGAGTATTTTGTTCCGTTGGCGATGTAATCTTTTGTGTATTTTTCAAGTTCGAAGAAAAGCACCCATTTGTCTTTTGGCCCGTCGAGTAATAGTTGGAGGGTTGAGTGTTGGTCTTTTGCGCCGATCATCCCTACTGGGAGGGGGCCTATGCGAGAGTTTTTGCCGAGGCTTTCTGCTATGAGTTGTATTGTCCATTTGTTGAAGTATTCAAAACAATCGATGTATGGGAATAACGCGAGTGTTGTTTTTTTCTTTTGTGTATACATTTGATGTATGAGGACTGCCAAGGTGGTTGCCGTTTTGGATTTTTGGGCGGATTCTGCTCCTTTGAGTAGTGATTTGACGTCAATTCCCATTAGGATGGCCGGAACGAGCCCTGCGGTTGTTAGGACTGAATATCTTCCTCCGACATATTTTGGCATAGGGAAGACGAGTAAATCATCTTTCAAGGCTTTTTTGTACAGAATTCCGTCTTTGTTTTCGGTGATGATTGTGATGTGGTTTCTCCAGTTTTTTCCGAACCATTTCTTGGCGCCTTTGTGGATAAGGTCAAAGATTGTAGTTGTTTCGAGTGTGTTCCCGGTTTTGGATACAAGAAGAAACAGTGTTTTCTTCCTGTTTAGTGGTTCTTCGAATGATGCTATGAGGTTTGGGTCGATGTTGTCGACGAAGTGGATTCGTGGGCTTGTAGTGTGAGGCTTCTGGAGGGTGTGAAAAAGCATCTGTGCCCCGAGGATTGATCCTCCCATTCCGACTATTACGACGTCTGTGAATTTATTTTTGAGTGGTGTTACCAGTTTGATTAGAGGGAGGATGTCTTGATTTGGAAGGTATAGGAAATCTGCGTATTTTCTTTTGAGCAGTGACTCTTTCGCTTTTTTGAGGCGAGGCTCGTATTTTTTGAAAGTTTGGGCGGGGGTTGCGTTTTTTGTTTTTAACTTAAGCATTTTGAAGGAAGAATTTAATGATTTGTTCTGGGTCTGTTGTGTTTTCTGGGAGTGTGCGTAGGGTTTGAGTGATTTGTTTTCTTGAGTAGCCGAGCTTTTCGAGTGCTGTGTACACACTTTCATCAGTGGCTCCGCTGATTGAAGAATGAGCGCGATCTGCTTCGTCGATTGTTATTTTGTTTTTGAGTTCCAGGATTATTCTATCTGCGATTTTCTTTCCGACTTTTGGGACTGTGCAGATAAGGCTTGGGTCTTCGTTTAATATTGAGTTTTTGAGGTTCTTTATTGGTAGAGAAATGATTTCTTGGGCTGTTTTTGGTCCTACCCCTGAGATTGAAATTAGTTTTTTGAAAAAATTTAATTCTTCAGGAGATTGAAATCCGAAGATTTCCAGTGCATCTTCGCGGACGTTTGTGTATGTGAAAAATTCAGCGTTTTCGTTTTCTTTTAAGTTTGAGAGGAGGTCATCTGTTACGTTTACAAGATATCCGACTTGGCCTGTGTTAAGGATGATTGATCGGTCGAGTTTTTTTAGGATTTTTCCTGATAAGTATGCGATCATTTGGATTTGGTTATGCGTTTTGTTGGGCTTTTCCTGACCAAGCGCTGGAGTTGAAAAACACTTTTACCTGTGACTTTCATTTTTGGTTTTGAGGTCTTTTTGTCTCGTGCTTTGTATTTTTTTTTGACTTGTTTTTCTACGTTTTCCATTTTTTGAAGAATGAAGTTTTGAATTTTTTGAATGTTCCTTTTTCGATGTGCTCTCGGATCTCGTGCATTAAGTTTAGCAAAAAGTGTAAATTGTGGATAGTTAAGAGTCTGTGGCCAAAAATTTCAGTTTCTTTCATGAGGTGGTGGATGTAGCTTGTAGAGAAATTTTGGCAGGTGTAGCAAGTGCATGTTCTTTCGAGTGGCTTTGGATCGTTTTTGAATCGTTGGTTTTTGATGTGGTGCAGGCCTTTCCCGGTCCAGAAGGCGCCGTGACGTGCGAGACGGGTTGGTAAGACGCAGTCGAACATGTCGATGCCTCTGTCGACGGCTTCCAAGAGATCTGGAGGAGTGCCGACTCCCATGAGGTAGCGTGGTTTATTTTCGGGAAGATGGGGGATTACGGCTTCGATCATTTTGAGCATCTTTTCTTTTTTTTCTCCGACGGCGAGGCCGCCAATGGCGTTGCCCGGGAGGTCTAGGCTTGATATGAATTTTGCTGATTCTTCGCGGAGGTCTTCATGGGTTCCGCCTTGGATGATGCCGAAAAGTGCTTGTTTTTTGGTATTTGGCGCGTGTGCTTTTTTGCAGCGGACGAGCCAATTGTGAGTACGATCCATTGCTGATTTGAAGTATTTTTTGGTGCTGTTCGCCGGAGCACATTCGTCGAATGCCATTATGATATCGGCGCCGAGGTCATGTTGTATTTTTGTGGCTTTTTCAGGGGTGATGTAATGTTTGCTACCGTCGATGTGTGAGTAGAATTCTACGCCATCTTCTTTTACGCGAACTTTTGCTTTGCGAGTTGCGTTTTTGGGGAGGCCTTTTTCTTGTTCGAGTGAAAAAACTTGAAATCCGCCGGAATCCGTGAGGATTGGGCGGTCCCAATTCATCCACTTGTGAAGTCCTCCCATTTTCTTGACTGTTTTTTCTCCCGGACGGAGCATGAGGTGATATGTATTCGAGAGGATGATATCTGCTCCGAGTGTTTTTAATTCTTCTGGCGAAAGTGTTTTTACGGTTGCTTTCGTCCCGACTGGCATAAAAACAGGTGTCGAAATTTTCCCGTGCGGAGTTGTGAATGTTCCGGTCCGGGCCAACGATCCTTTCTGAGTTTTGTGGATTTTGAAGTCAAACATGGTATGTCGAAAATACCACTAAGAAAGAAAATATGGAATGTCTGTATGAAATTTTAAGCGGCTGCGGCCATTCCTCCCGCTCCAGCGGCTCCTGCTCCGCCTTGCCTCTTTGCTTTTTCAGCGGCGAAATCTATTACGTCTGCACCTCCGCCAGTGTTTCCGCTAGGGGTCCCGCTAGCTTCTACAGTATTTGGTGCGCCTTCATTCATTGTAACTCCGCGGATCTTATCGAAGACGTATTTGTCCGAAACTGCTCCGACTTTTTGGCGGATTACTTCAGCTACTTTGAATGGAGTTGAAACGAGTCTGTTAGCAAGATTTAATGTTCCTGCTCCTAGTCCGCCTACGATTCCTCCTACTACGGGGATGTACCCTATTTTGTCTTTTATTTCAGCGGCCAATCTGTCTACCGGGCGTCCGATAATACCTTCATATGCTTCGTGGGCTCCTGTAATCCCGCTTCCTGCTACTGTAGCGGCCAAGTCTGCGGCTTCGTTTACCGCCACGATTGGTGTCATAATAGAGTTTTTGATGAGATCTATAGGTTGTGTTAGGGGGGTGGAAAATAAAGACTTTTTAGTTTGAAGGGCTGTATTTTCAACTGCACGACCTGTTTGGTCGAATACCCTAGATAATCTATGCTTGACGTTTAATCCAATTCCTCCGACTGTCATGTCATAAAGTGATTCTCCGACATTTCCTCGAAGAAATCCCGCGCTTTCGGCACCTCCCGGGCGGGTTCCTAAAAGTGATTCAACTTGGACTTTCCCTTTTCCATAAAGTTGATTTGCTTTGTTTTTCATTGCTCCTGTGGTTTTGTCCGCCATGCTTTGCAGGAAATTTGGACCTCCTCCACCTTCTTCAGGCATAGTTGTGTTGATAAAATTATCGAGTATTACATTATATCACTCGGAAGAGTTTTTGTCTATCTCAAAAGGTGGTCTGCCAAGACTATTGCGGCCATGCTTTCTGCTACTGGGATAACCCTTGGAGCTAAGCATGTGTCGTGGCGGCCTGTTACCTCGATTGAAGTGTTTTTGCCGAGGTTTGTTATTGTTTTTTGCTTGGTTGCTATAGAGGGGGTGGGTTTTATTGCTAAACGGAGAACTATTGGGTTTCCGTTCGAAATTCCACCTGAAATCCCTCCTGCGTTGTTTGAAAGGTAAGTGATGTTTTCTTCTTTGTCTGCTCTCATTTGGTCATTATTTTCAGATCCTTTTAGAAATGCAGAATCGAATCCGCTACCGAATTCGATTCCTTTGACTGCTCCTATTGATGTTAATGCTTTTGCTAGGTCTGCGTTTAGTTTGTCGAAAACCGGTTCGCCGAGTCCGATTGGCGGGTTCTCGATAACCAATTCGATTACTGCGCCGATTGAGTCTTTTTCTTTTCGCACTTTTTCTACTAACGAGAGCATCTCTTTTGCAGCTTTTTTGTCTGCGCAGTGAAGTGGATTTTTACCGATTTCAGTTTTGTTGAATTCTTTAGCGAAGATGTCTCCCACCTGGACTGTATGTCCGTATATGTTGGTGTTTAGGACTTTTTTTGCGACTGCACCTGCGGCGACTCGTGCTACTGTTTCACGGCCGGAGCTTCGCCCTCCTCCGCGGTAGTCTCTTATTCCGTATTTCAAGTCGTATGCGAAGTCTGCGTGTCCTGGTCGGTAGACTGATTTGAGTTTTTTGTAGTCTTGTGAGCGGACGTTTTTGTTGAATATTACTATTGAGATGGGAGTTCCTGTTGTTTTCCCCTCGAATACTCCTGACATTATTTCTACTTTGTCTTCTTCTTTGCGTGTTGTTGAAACTCGAGGATCTTTTGGTTTTCTGCGATCGACTTCTTTTTGGATGTCTTTTTCTGACAATGAAATGTTTGATGGGCATCCGTCAATAACAACACCAAGGGCTTTTCCGTGTGATTCGCCCCAAGTGGTTACTTTGAAAACACTCCCGATAGAATTGCCTGCCATGTTTATATTAATTATTTAGCTTCAGGAGCTTCTTCTTCGGCTTCAGGAGCTTCTTCTTCGGCTTCGGGAGCTTCTTCTTCGGCTTCGGGAGCTTCTTCTTCGGCTTCGGGAGCTTCTTCTTTGGCTTCAGGAGCCTCTTCTTCGTCTTCGGGAGCTTCTTCTTCAGCTTCAGGAGCTTCTTCTTCAGCTTCGTCATTGTCTTTCTTTGTGTTCTTTTTTGCTTCAGCTTCAGCTTTTTTTCTCTTAGCTTCAAATTTCTCAACTCGTCCGGCTGTATCTACAAGTTTTTGTTTACCTGTGTAGAAGGGGTGGCAATTAGAGCAGATTTCAGTTGTAATCCCATCTTTTGTTGAACCAACAGCAAATGTTGCGCCGCATTCGCACTTTGCAGTTACTTGTCCGTTGTATTTTGGGTGTATGTCTTTTTTCATAACGAGGCGTAATATACTTGAATGTTACTCCTATTGCAAGTGAAATTTATAGATTTTTTGAGCCTTTTTGCTGCAACTTTCTAAGCTCAAATTCTTTTTTGCGAATAAAACTGCGTTCTTGGAGTAATTCTCTAGTTTTTCGGGGTCTTTTAGTAGTCTTAAAAGGTTGTCTGTGTCTTCGTGAAGATTATATTTTGTTGTTATTACTCCTGCGTTTGCTTCTCTTGTAATTGTTTTTGTGGCGATTCCTCCTGTTCCGAAGACTGGGAGGCCGTGACATAAATATGTGAGAAGTTTTGTTGGGATTGCGTAGTCAAGAGTTGATTTGAGATCCAGAGACACAATTCCGCAGGTGTATTTTTCTATGAGGCTTGGAACTGCATCAGATTGGATTGGGCTGAAGAATTTTATGTTTTTTTCTGAATCTAGGTCGCATTTTCCTTGTCCTATTATGTGTAGTTGTATTTGTGGATCTTTTTTGATGGCGGCTGAAAATACTTTTATTATGTATTCTAAGTTTTGGAGGGGGCCGTATTGACCGAGGTATAGGCATTTTTTATTTTTTGGAAGGGGGGAGGGAGTGATTGAAGAGGCAGATTTTATACCTGTTAGGATTGTTGTATGTGGGATTTGTGAAGGAATATATTTGGTGAGTTCTGGGGATGTGAGTATAAGGTGGGATGAGTTTTTGTATACTAAGTTGTCTATTCGTTTTAGAATTTTGAATTTTATACTTTTGGTTGTCCAGTTTTTTATGAGGGCCATGTTTTCGGCGTATGGATCGCCGATGTCTACTATGTACGGGAGGCGAAGGATTTTTTTTGCGAATACTGCTATCAATCCTGGATACGATGGGGGAGTGACGACGTGGATCATGTCGATTTCCTTTCTGTTTTTGATGATATCTCGAAGAGATCTTAGTAGGACGAGGACTGTGTGGATTTTTGAATGGTTCTTCTTTTGTGGAAATTTTGGGAGGATGTATTCGAGTTTTTGTGATTCTGCTTTGTTCAAAAAGCCTTGGAGACGCATGTTTGGGCCCATTGAAATGTTTGGATTGTGTATTGTTAGAACGTAAATTTTCATATTGTGTTTGCGATTTTCTCTCCTGTTTTTCCGTCTCCGAATGGATTATACCAGTCGATTTTTTTGTTTAGCATTTTCTCTGTTTCTTCGACGATTTTACTGTAGTTAGTTCCGACAACAGCATTCCCTCCGACTTCAACACTTTCTGGTCTTTCAGTGCTTTCGCGCATTGTTATGCATGGAACGTGGAGTGTGCATGCCTCTTCTTGGATTCCGCCCGAGTCAGTGAGTATTATGCGAGCATTTTTCATGAGAAGTAACATTTCCAAGTATCCGATAGGGTCGATTAGTTGGATGTTTTCTGGGACAGGGAGGTTGAATTCTTCGATGCGTTTTTTTGTTCGTGGATGGATTGGGAAGATGGCTTTTAGATCGTGTTTTTTCTGTATTTCGGAGATTGCTTTAAGGATGGAGTCGAGGTTATCTTTGTTATCGACGTTTTCTTCGCGATGGGCGGTTATGAGGAAGTATTTTTGTGGTTCAAGGTTTAGGTTTTTGAGAGGGGTGCATTTTTCTTCTGCGATTTCTAGATTTTGAATCACTGCGTCAACAACTGTGTTTCCTACGACAAATATCTTTGAATCTTCGATTCCTTCGCTTAAGAGAATTTTTTTCTGTGTCTCAGTTGGGGCAAAGCAAAAATCGGAGATTCTGTCGGTGAGGACGCGGTTTGTTTCTTCAGGAATGTTTGTATATGCACGGAGACCTGCTTCGACGTGTGCTATTGGGATGTGGAGTTTTGTTGCGGCTAGGGAGACTGCTAGGACTGTGTTGGTGTCGCCTTGGACGATTAGTAAGTCTGGTTTTTCTTCAAAGAAGATCTTTTCTACTTCGATAAGCATTCGTCCCGTCATGTTTCCGTGGGTTCCCGATCCTATGCCGAGATTGTATTTTGCTTCGGGAAGGTTTAGTTCCTGCAAGAAGATGGCGTCCATATTCTTATCGTAGTGTTGATTCGTGTGGATTATGAAAAAATCTGCTTGTTTCTTTTGCAGGGCTCTGATGACGGGGGAAAGTTTTATTATTTCAGGGCGGGTACCGAAAATTACGGCTATTTTCATTTCTTTTTGGGTTTGCGCGCTAGTAATACTTTTACGGTTGATAGTTTTTCGTTTGCTATGTATTTGTATATGATTATTCCCGCAAGAAGAATCGTTATTAATATTGTAAATATTTGGCTGTATAGGCGGATGTTGATCACGCTTACTGTGAATTCTGAAGTGCGTGTTTCTCCGTTGTTATCTTTTATTATCAATTTAACTTTGTGGTCTCCGAGTGTTTGGAATTTGTGACTCATTTTTTGTCCTTCCTTTAGGTATTTTTCATCGATTATCCAGTTGTAACTTATTATTGATCCGTCTTCATCGTATGAGTCTGAAGCATCAAATAAGGCTTCTTTATTTACTGCCGCAGTTTCTGAGTCGTCATTGAGTTCTATAACAGGGCCTTTGTTTAGTGGGAATGAATCGCCTTCGTCTAAAATCCCGTCATTGTCGTCGTCAATGTCTGAGTTGTTGCCGATCCCATCGGTGTCTGTGTCAGCCCATTCGTCTTCGTTGAGTGGGAATGGATCTGCTCCATCGTTGGTTCCGTCGTTATCGGTGTCGGGGTTGAGTGAGTCTGTGCCTCCGTTCATTTCGTCAGTATCAGTTACGTTGTCGTTGTCGTCGTCACTGTCTGCTATGTCTCCTATCCCATCGCCGTCTGTGTCGGTTGTTTCTGTTGGATCGAGGGGAAGATCGTCTTGTTCGTCTGGGACGCCGTCGTTGTCGTCGTCTTCGTCAGCATTGTCGCCTGTTCCATCACCGTCTGTGTCGGCCCATTCATCGGGGTCTAATGGATATGTATCGTCTTCGTCTAGTGCTCCGTCTCCGTCATCATCTTCGTCTTCCTCGTTGGGGATTCCATCATAATCTGTATCTTGTTGTACATATATGGATCTTGAAATGACGTTGTTTGATGGATCGTCTCCGTCTGAATCCCATGGGAAGATTTGGACTTTGATGTTTTTTGCTCCCCAGCCTGGGGCCCAGTCTACGAACACATCGTCGGTTTTGTTTCCGAATATAGAGATTGCTTGGTCGCCATTGATTTGTGCTCCGTTTGAATAGAAGCGGACTGTTCCGAGAAGGTCTTCAGTTGAATTGTTTGTTACTGATGCATAGATTCTGACGGTTCTTCCTTCCAAAAATGTGTATGTTGAAAACCTGACGTTTCCGTCTGCCAATGATAGATCGTTGTCGTATGCAAATGCTGCTGGTGAATTTATTGCTACAAAGACTAGAAAACTAAGGAGTAACGATAAAGTTTTTAATCCTTTTTTCATAGTTGATTGTATTATTTTTTACTTGCTGGTTCGGCAGGTGCTTTTTCTTTGGGCTTTTCGGTTTTCGAGGTGTTCTTTGCCGCTTCATCGAGAGTTGGCTGTTTTCCTTCTTCGGCTATTTCAACTGCCAATTCTAGTAGTGATAAAGAAGCTACTTTGTCCCTTGGTCTTAATCGCATTAGGTACACTCCTTGAGTTGCGCGACCTCGACTTGGGATTGTCTTTGTGTGTAGGCGGATAACTTGTCCTGATCTTGAAATTAATATCAGGTCTGCGTCTGTAGCTTTGTCTATAATTTTTGCTCCTACGATTTTTCCTGTTTTCTCTGTTAGGTTTGCTGTCTTTACTCCGGAACCACCTCTGTTTTGGAATCTGTAGTTAGCAATTTTTGTCATTTTTCCAAGTCCATTTTCCATTATTACAAGAAGTTCTGTGTTTTCTGGGTCTTTTACTACGTCCATCTCGACTACATGATCCTCTCCTTTGAGTCTTATTCCTCGGACTCCGATTGAAGGGCGGCCCATTGGGCGGGCGTCTTGTTCGTTGAATCGGATGCATTTTCCTTGTTTTGTAACAAGCATGACTTCATCTCCTTCGGATGTCTGTTTGACCCATTCGAGAGAATCTCCTTGTCTTAGCCTGATGGCGATAAGTCCGCTCTTACGTACGTTTTTGAAATCTTCTATTGGGGTCTTTTTTACTGTTCCAGTTTTTGTTGCCATGAACAAATATTCTCCTGAGTATTTTTCTCCTGCGTTTAGGATTGCTGTGACTGTTTCATCTTTTTGAAGTTGGATGATATTAACGATTGCTTGTCCTTTTGATTGCCTTGATCCTTGTGGGATTTCATAGACTGGGAGAGAGAATACTCGGCCTTGGTTTGTGAAATACAGGAGCTCATCGTGATTATTTGCATGAGCGATCAACTTTATTTCATCTTCCTCTTTAGTTGTTCCTCCAATAATTCCTTTTCCGCCTCGGTGTTGTGCCCGGAATGAATTTGGAGAAATTCTCTTGATGTAATTTCCTTTTGAGAACACGACGATCATTGGCTCGTTTGGAATTGTATCTTTGTGAGAGATTGATCCAACTGCGTGTGGAATCACTTCTGTTTTGCGTTCGTCTGCGTATTTTTCTTTAACTTCTGCGAGTTCTTCTTTCATTATGTTTAGGATCTTTTTTGTATCTGCGAGAATGCCTTCGAGTTCTGTTATTAGTGCCAATTTTTCTTTGTATTCGTCTTCGATTTTTTGTCTTTCAAGTCCTGCAAGAGTTTGCAAACGCATCTCTAAAATTGCCTTGCTTTGCTCATCTGAAAGCTTGAATTTTTTCATCAAGTTGGCGTGGGCTTCCTCTTTTGTTGGGGACTTTCTGATGGTTTCAATTATTTTGTCTATGTTGTCGAGAGCTATCTTCAGTCCTTCCAAAATGTGTGCTCTTGCTTTTGCTATTTTGAGCTCAAATTCTGTTCGGCGAGTAATAACTTCTTTTCTGTGTTTTATGAAATGTTCTAGGACTTTTTTGAGATCCAGAAGATGTGGCTGTATTTCGTCGACTAATGCGATCATGTTCATGTTGAACGATGTTTGCATTTGTGTGAGCTTGTATAATTGGTTGAGGATTTTCTTTGGGTATGCATCTTTTTTGAGTTCGACAACCACACGTATCCCTTCTCTGTTTGATTCATCACGAAGGTCTGAAATCCCTAGGATTTTTTTATCTCTTACTAATTCTGCGGTTTTTGTTACGAGCGATGATTTATTAACTTGGTAGGGGATTTCGGTAATTATAATTGAATGTCTTCCTCCTTTTTTCTCGACTATTTCTGCTTTTGCACGACAAACCATTCCTCCTCTCCCTGTTGCGTATGCCGTCTTGATATCTTCTATATTGTATATTGATCCACCGGTGGGGAAGTCTGGGCCTTTGATGAATTCCATCAAATCTTCGAGCTCTGCATCAGGGTTATCTGATAGGTGCATTAATCCGTCGATAAGTTCTCCCAAGTTGTGTGGGGGGATAGAAGTTGCCATTCCTACTGCTATTCCTGTTGATCCATTAAGGAGAAGCTGGGGAATTCTTGATGGTAGGACTGATGGTTCTTTGTATCTTCCGTCGTAGTTTGGTCTCCAATCGATGGTTTCTTTTTCTATGTCTGAAAGCATCTCATCACTTATTTTTTCCATTTTTGCTTCGGTATAACGCATTGCCGCTGCATTATCTCCGTCGATCGATCCAAAGTTTCCTTGTCCACGGACAAGCGTGTATCGCATGGCGAAGTCTTGAGCCATTCTAACCATAGAGTCGTATACTGCTGTGTCTCCGTGGGGGTGGTATTTTGCGAGTACTTCACCGACAACTGATGCTGATTTTCGGAATGATGAGCTTGATCGGAGGCCTATATCATTCATTGCGTACAATATTCGTCTGTGTACTGGCTTGAGTCCATCTCTTACATCAGGTAGGGCACGGGAAACTATTACGCTCATCGCGTATTCGAGATAACTGTCCTCCATTTCTGTAGTTAGGCTTCTATTGGATACGTTGTCTGCGAATTCTACTACTTCGTTGTCTGTATCTTCAGGGTCTTCAGGGCCTTTTGAATCACCTCCGTCTGTTTGAGTTTCAGGAGTGGCTTCTGTGTCGTTGAACAATGAAGGATTATCTTGCTCTTCTTTCTTGGGTGTAGGTTTCTTGGGTGTAGGTGTAGTTGTTTTTTTCGGTTTTTTCTCTTCAGCCACAGGGGTAAGGGTTACTAGTATTAAAAAATCGCTTTAATGCGAATTGCTGATTGCGCGTGGCATTTTATCACAAATTTTCGCTTTAAATCCTGTCAATTGGGGGAAAATCCTTGACAGGTTACTCTTTATGGGTTGAAAAATCTCTTCTGATCAGGTATAATTTAAGGAATAAATAAAAAAAGTTATGGCAAAATCTGAACAAGATGGAAAGCACGATGATGGGACTCCACAAAACCCTGGTTTTGATGGACTTGTGGATGTCTATGAAAAGAGAGCCGAGAAGGGAGGAGTGCCTGTGAAGGTTAATGACCCCAAGGCATTGCCTACTACAAGGGAGGCTCTCCATTCTAAATTGATGCATGCGTGGCATCCTGATGATATCAAAGCGTGGGAGGCTGATTTGAGAAAGGCTGATCATGCAAACTCTGATGAGAATCGTCTTAAGGCCGTAGCTACGGATACTAGTGATCAATTAATTACTTCAGAGGTTGCTCGTAAAAAGGCGGAACAAAAATCATTGATAGATCCTCTAACCGGGCTTCCAAATATTAGGTATATGCACAGCACTTTGGATATGAAATTGGCTGAAATTGAGAGGTATGGAGAGGGAAATGATCAACCGTTTTTTATGATGTTGGATATTGATTATTTTAAGAAAATAAATGATACGTATGGTCATCAGGTTGGGGATTTTATATTGAAAAAAATTGCGGGGGTAATGGATGAATTTGCCAGAATAAATGATATTGTTGGGAGGTATGGAGGAGAGGAGTTTTTCGTTTTTGCGTTGTGTAATAATGATGATGGAGCTGTTTTATTTGCGGATAGAATGAGGGAACTTATTGAGGATACGGTGTTTAGGTGTACTAGTGATGGTGTTGAAGTGCCTGATGGGCAGAAGGCTGACCATGAGATACAAGTTACTGTTAGTATGGGAGTTGCCAGACACCAAAATGGTATGACTAAAGAGCAGTTGATAAAAACTGCTGATGCGGCTCTTTATGAATCTAAAAAAGGGGAAGAAATAGAGTTATGATGGGGAATGGAGAGACTCTTGTGAGGGCTGAAGTTAGGGATGTTATGAGTAGGGGGTAATAACTAAAAACAAAATGACAGACGAAAATCAAAAACAAGAAGACAATGTGACTACCCAGGATGCTGGGCAGCCTGCTACTGGATCTAAATCCGTAGATCTTCGTGCTGAAAAGCCGGTTTTTGATGAGAAAGGAGAGGCTGTTTCTACCACAAAAGATCAGAAAGTGCAGATTCAGGCTGGTCGTGTTGTTGCTGAGAAGCATTTAAATAAAGCAGAAACCTTAGGAGAATCTGTCTCGCAAGGTGCTGAACCGAAAGTGAAGAGAGGTCTTTTTGATAAAATAAAGAATGTATTTGTTTACAACATGGATAAATCAAAAGCTGATATTGAAAGAGTAGATAAATCGGAGAAATTGCAGAAGGAAACAGGTAAAAAGGTGAAAATCTCGACGGCTGAAAAACAAAAATATATTGAGGCTGAAAAACTATATCAGGATGGATTGGCATCGATTAAAGACTTGATTGCGCCGTCATCTATGGAGATAAATTATGACAATATCCGGCTTGATGGAATGTATTCGCGGACGTTTTATGTTTATGCATATCCGCGGTATTTGATAACAAACTGGCTGGCGCCTGTGATTAATTTTGATGTGACGATGGATATCGCGCAGTTTATTTATCCGATCAATTCTGGTGAGATCATGAAGACTTTGAAAAAGAAAGTTGCACAGATGAAATCAACTATGTCTATTATGGCAGAGAAAGGGCAGGTGAGTGATCCTGCGGTTGAAACTTCGCTTGGAGATGCGGAAACTCTTCGTAGGGAAATCCAGAAAGGGAAGGAGAAATTCTTTCAATTTGCTCTATATTTTACTATTTATACGGATGATGAAAAGAAATTAGAGAAGGTTTCGAAACAGTTGGAAAGCCTACTTGCGGGGAAGCTTGTGTTGACGAAAAGGTCTCAAGTTCAGGCTGAACATGGATTTAATTCGACTATTCCACAGGGCTTGGATGAGCTTGATACTGTGAGAAATATGAACACATCGCCGCTTTCGACGACATTTCCGTTTACTTCGTCTGATCTTACTTCGGACGAGGGAATCTTGTATGGAATCAATAGACATAATGATAGTTTAATCATATTTGATAGGTTTAATTTGGAGAATGCGAATAGTGTTGTGTTTGCGAAATCAGGTGCTGGTAAGTCGTATGCTGTGAAACTTGAAATTCTGCGTATGATGATGCTTGGAACTGACGTTATAGTGATTGATCCGGAGAATGAGTACGAATCGTTATGTCAGACTGTTGGGGGTACGTATTTGAAATTAAGTCTTAATAGTGATAGACGAATCAATCCTTTTGATCTACCGAAGCCTATTGAGGGAGAACAAGTTCTTCCTGGTGATTTGGTGAGATCTTCGGTTATTAATTTGCATGGTTTGATGAAATTGATGCTTGGAGAGATGACGCCTGAGGAAGAGAGCTTGCTTGATAAAGCTTTGCTTGATGTTTATGCGTTGAAAGGGATTACTATGGAAGTTATCGATCCTTCGAAATTTGAACCGCCAACGATGGAGGATCTTTATGACATTCTTTCGTCTATGGAAGGAGCGAAAAGTTTGGCGAATCGATTGCAGAAATTTACGACAGGTTCGTTTGCTGGAATTTTCAATAAACCTACAAATATTGATATGAACACTGGTTTACAGGTGTTCTGTATTCGTGATCTTGAAGATGAACTTCGACCGATTGCGATGTACGTCATTTTGAACTATATCTGGGCGCGTGTAAGAAGTGAGCTTAAAAAGAGGATTCTTGTGATTGATGAGGCCTGGACTATGATGCAACATGAGGATAGTGCGAAATTCTTGTATGGATTAGTGAAACGTGCTCGAAAGTATTATCTTGGTGTTTCTACAATTACGCAGGATGTTGAGGATTTCGTGAAGAGTCCTCACGGGAAACCTATTATTACAAACTCTTCGATGCAGTTACTTTTGAAGCAAGCACCTGCTGCGATTGAAATTCTTTCAAAGATGTTCAACCTCACGGAAGGGGAGAAATATGTTCTTCTGAATAGTGGTGTTGGGCAAGGACTTTTCTTTGCCGGGAACAAGCACGTTGCGGTTCAGGTTATCGCATCATACCTTGAGGACAAGATCGTTACTACGAATCCCGAAGAAATTTTGAAGGCGAGAGCTGATAATGCAAAATTTGAGACGGAGAAGAAGGACGCCGGCGGAAAGTAACCTTTTAGTATGGTTGAAACGGATATAAATGTAGCTTCTGGGTTCGAATTCTCTGATGGTGATTCTGAAAATGAACTTACCAATGAAGAGTCCAGTGCTTTGGCGGATTCTCTTGTGAGTGGGTATTTTGAGGATTATGAGGATGCTAAAAAAAATAGGCCAGATGATGTTGAGAAAGTATTGGAGAGAGATAAGGCTGAGATGTTTGAGTTGGTCAAAGATCCTAATTCTATTGTTGCCAAGGAAAATGGGAAAATTGTTGCTGTGGGGCAGATTGTAAAAGTGAGATGTCCTGATTTTCAGGGAAAGCCGATCTATATGTTTGGGAAAATGACAGTTCTTCCAGAGCACAGAAAGAGGAAAATATTTTCTCATATGACAGATTTGTTGGTTAAAAAAGGGGAGGATTTGTACCCAAATGCTATTTTTAGTGTTTGTACGAGAAATCCTGTTGTTAAGAAAGAATTTGCTTCTCATGGGTATGAGGAGGTTAGTTTGGGGGAGTTTGGGGATATGGGGCAGTTTCCTCCAACAAAGGAGAGGTTGAAGCAAGACGAAGAGCTAGAAAAAGATGGGTGGGGCGTAATGATTTCAGAAATCGAAAAGAATCCGAGTCCTGTTCAAACTGGCAAAGATTTGGCGCGTGGACTTATCCGACGTGTTTTAAGACGCTAGGTGCGTGAATGCTAATCCAAAAACTCCTCAATAGCTGTATCCAACTGCCAATCGACGGTTGGGCTGTTTTCCAGTACTCGATCGGGAACGATACCTTTTTTATTTATATCGTGGTTGTCCGGAGTTAACCATTTCGAGACTGTGAGTTTGAATATAGAGTTGTCGTCGTAGAATGTGAGTTCCTGAACGGTCCCTTTTCCGAATGATGTCTCTCCGAATATTTTTGCGCGTTCATAATCTTGGAGAGCCCCCGCAACTATTTCTGATGCTGATGCAGATCCTTCGTTTACAAGCACAACAGTTTCGTAGTCGGCGAGTAGTCCTGATCCTATGTCATATTCATTGTTTGCTCCGTAATATTTTGAGTAGTATGGTGTTTTTTTACCTTTGTTGTCTTCGAGGACGACAGCTTTTTTGTTTTCGTCAAAGAAGAATCCGACGATGTCGATTGCTGTGTTTAGATAGCCTCCAGGGTTGTTGCGGAGGTCTAGGATTACTCCGATAACTTTGTTCCCGGATGTTGTTTCGTGGTCGTGGATCTCACGTGAGGCTTCGAGGAATTCATTATATGTATCCTCGCCGAATGTCATCATGTTTATGTTGGCGATGTCTCCACCGGTTTGTTCCAAAAATTCCAATGTTACCGTCTCGTATATTATGTATCCGCGAGTAACTGCGAGGTTTAGTATCTCAGTTCCTCTCTTTACTGTTATTTCGACTATTGTTCCGGCGGTTCCTTTTATCATGCTAACTACATTTTCTAATGAAAGGCCTTGGATGTTGATGCCGTCGACTTTTACTATGATGTCATTTGGTTTGATGCCTGCTTCCTCTGCTGGGGAATCTTTGAATGGAGTGATCACGGTGATCTCGTCGTCGAGAACTTCGACAGACATTCCTACTCCTTCATATTCACTGTCCAGGACGTCTACTGCGCTTGTGTCTTCAGGGCTGGAAAATGTTGTATATGGATCTTCGAGATAATTTACGATTCCGTCGATTGCTTCGTACAGCATCTCGTCTTCGTCAATTTCTCCTTGATAATAATATTCATCTTGTATTGTTTCCCAAACGTCTACGAAAACGTCGAATACAGGGTTATTGATGGTTTGGGTTTGATTAATGCTATCGACAGTTATTATTACTGAATTTCCTTCTGAACTTTGGTCTATTAGATAAAGCATGTTTGCGAGATCTGCTTTTGTTGTGATTTGAGCGGCTTTTGCTGAGGTTGCATTTTCTTCAACCAGTCCTATATTGAATGCTTTGTAGAAGTAGGGTGCCGAGGGACCGTCTTCACTTAGGTCTGTGAAGGGGAAGTCCGATTTATCGAAGAATTTGTTGACTCCTACTCCTAGTGCGTCGAATAGGGTCATGATGGCGCCTCTTTTTCTTATTACTCTGTTTGGATTGAATTCTGCATTGAAGAGTGGGGGGTTGAGGACGTTGAGGTTTATTGCTGTTTGCAGGTAAGGGGAGTACCAAACGTCATTGTTTATGTCAGTGTATGGAAGGTCGACTTCATCTTGACCGACGATATCGACGTCGGCGTATGAAATCAACATTGCATAAAGATCTGCCGGAGTTGCCGATTTGTCAGGCTGGAATAGGTCGTCTGAATTTTCGGGAAGAAGTCCACGGGTTTCCAAGTACTTTATCTGGCTGTAATACTCGTGAGAAGAGGGCACGTCGGAGAATGAAAAGGCGGATGCACTCAAAACTGATACTGCAACTAAAATTGTCGCTAAAAACGATATTAGGGATTTTTTCATAGGAATTGTTTTAGGTGTTAACTTGGCGTATTTTACTCCTTTTTCTGGTGGTGTCCAATTGATAAATCAGGTTAAAAATGGTATAATATGAGGATATAAGCGAATATTTATGCCTGAAAACAAAAACAAAATGATCTCGGCCATGCCAGAAGGTATGTCTGTATCGAGGAAAAAAGCGTCGCGTATAAAAACGCTGATTCGTTCTGTGTTTTTCGCGGTTGTTTGTGCTTCATTGATTGCAGGGACTTTTGTTTGGGAGCAGGCGAAAAGCGGAGGAGGATTGTCTTATGCGCAGGAGATAGAAGTTTCTGATTATATGAGGGGAATGAAGGAGGATAATTTTACTCTGGCTGTGTCTGACGAGGAGGCTGATGAATATGTTTATACGGTTTCTGAAGGAAGACTTTGGGGTAATTTTTCTTCTGTTACAGATGATGTAAATTTGGTTTTGGGAGGCAAAGTTGTTTTGATTCCTTCATTTTCGAATTTTGACCTTATGTATAATGGTGAAACTGTCGAGTTGTACAATCATAAAGGTAATACTTATGTTGGATTGATGGCGAATGAAATTAACGGGTTTAGATATATGGATGAGTATGACGATGTTTTTGAAAATGTTTTACTTGTTCCTGCTGGGGTTAAGATTAAGATTCCTTTGAGTAAGGTTGATTCGCGTTTGAGTCAGCTTCTTTTGGCTAAGCTTGTGAAAGAGTTTTCTTATAGTTTTTTTAATCCTGATCTTTTGGAAAAAGATACTTTTGTTAAGGAGAATCTGACTGTGGACATGAAATTTGCTGAAGACTTGAAATCTGCATATAGGGATGAATTTAAGGAAGGGGCTAGAGAAGCGGAAGAAGTTTCGTATGCAATTTTGGATTGGCTTAGTAAAAATTTATTGGTTTTTGAGGGCAAAAAGAAGGAGTATTATAGTGATAAGTTGAATCGATATGTTTATAGGGCTCTTTCTGCTGAGTCTGGAGATGAGAGGAGGGATGCTTTGACTGAGTTGGAGGTTTTGAAGAGTTATTTGCCGGATGGATATTACGATACTTTTTTGAAGAGATGGATAAATGATTTGGTTGTTTTTGGTGCGGCTGATGCTGAAATTGAAGTTTTGAACTTTATGCTTAATGAGGCTCGTAATCGCGGGGTTGCGAATAAGCTTGATTTACTTGCTTTGGAGGTTGGAGCTTACGATAGTGAATTGGCTTATGAGTCTGTGTATAAAAGTGTAGAGGAAATGTTTGGATTTACGGACAATGAATCTTTATATAGACGCTTTTTGGCTTATTATAATCAGATGTTTGACAATTTACTTTTGAGCTTTCCAGATCTTTATAGACTTTCTTATTTTGAGATGAAGGGTGAAATTGAGAAGGAGTTATTTGGTTTGTATTACAGTGGGCAGTTGAAGGAGGAACTGAAGCAGAGTTTTGTGAGTAAAAAGATCAAGTTTTTGAAAAGACTGAAATATTTTTTCTTTAACGAATTGATTGAGCTGGATGCTACAAAAGAGGTGATGAAGTACCTGGTTGAAAGTATTGATGACTATATGCCTGCAAAGACTTCGCAAAATGCGGTTATAGAAATTTTTGAAAAAGAATTGGCGGGAATTGGGAATTTCTGGGGATATGTAAATAATATTGAATACTCAAAATCACAGCTTTATGGGGGAAGTCACAAAGAGAGATTTGAAGTTTATCTCGAGGAGAAAGATCGTGTTACTAGTATTTTGGATGTTCAGCGTGATATTTTGGGAGGGGACGTCATTGTTGATATTAAGCCTGCAGATGTTTCCTTTGAGATTAAAAAAATCTTCGAAAATGCCGGATACAGTGAAGTGTATGTCGAAGAACTCGACGACATTCACAAGAGGTTTGTGAAAGTTGCGGGGATGATTGGTGGATATTCATTTGATGCTGAATATGATCGTGAATACGGGTACGTCCGAAACATCAATGCGTATGGCGAAAATCTGACTGAAAACAGTGTGAAGATTAATGGCTTGGAAGATTTCTTGGCAAAGAAGCTTGCCGAAAAAGTCGGAGATCTTGATGTTCTGGAGGAGCTTTCTAGCGAAGACGGAGATGCAAATTCTGAGACTAATGCTCAGAAAATTGCTAAAGCGATTATAGCTAAAGAAATTACTGAGGCTGGGTTTAACACTGCGATAGATGATGTTGAAATTTTGGATCCGGTTCTTGCGACTTACCGTTTGAATGATCTTGTTGTCATTGGGGAGGTTGAGCTTCTTGTCTCTTTTACTTATTTAGCAAATGAAGGGAATGTCACCAGTATTTTTGTTGTGAAGGAGGGCGAAGGTACAATTTTGACTGGAGAATTTCCGTTGGAGGATTTGAAGGATGTTATTACGAGTGAGTATTATTAAATATTTGATTTCTAGCTAGCTCTTGTGATAAAGTTCTGCTTGCGAATTTCGCATAAGCATTCTTTTAAGTTTTTAAAAAATATGGCAGAAAAATCTAATTACGGAGCGGATCAAATCACCGTTTTGGAAGGGCTCTCGGCTGTTAGGAGAAGGCCCGGAATGTACATTGGTACGACTGATGTTGGGGGGCTTCATCATTTGATTTGGGAAATTGTCGACAATGCTATTGATGAGGCGATGGCTGGATATTGTGAGAATATAGTTGTTACTATACAAAAGGACGGTGGGCTTTCAGTTGATGATGATGGTCGAGGTATCCCTGTAGAAAAACACAAGAAAACAGGTCTCTCTGCATTGGAAACAGTTCTTACTGTTCTACATGCCGGTGGTAAATTTGGTGATGGTGGGTATAAAGTTTCTGGTGGTTTGCACGGAGTTGGTGTGTCGGTTGTTAATGCTCTTTCGGAGACTTTGATTGCCCAGGTTCGTCGTGATAATAAAGTTTATGAACAATCTTATTCGAGAGGAGAAAGCAAAGGGGAGCTGAAAGTTGTTGGTAAGTCAGATCATACTGGAACTACTATCGTATTTTATCCGGATTCTGAGATTTTTGAATCTACGGAATTTAATTTTGTTACAGTTATGAATCGTCTGCGTCAGCAGGCGTATTTGACCAAAGGGGTAACTATTCAGGTTGTTGATGAGCGTGATGGGAATAAGTGTAAGTTTTATTTTGAAGGGGGAATTAAGTCGTATGTTAGGCACATAAATAAGAATAAAGATGCGATTGGGGAGGTTGTTTATGTTGAGGATGAAGTTGATGAGGGGGTTGTTGAAATTGCACTTCAGTATACGAATACGTATCAGGATCAGATTTATTCTTTTGCTAATAACATTCACACAACTGAAGGTGGAATGCACGTCACTGGATTCCGAGCGGCTTTGACTAGAACTATTAATTATTATGCTCGTAAGAATGAGCTTCTTAAAGAGAAAGATGATAATTTGACTGCGGATGATGTTCGTGAAGGGCTTACTGCTATTATTTCGGTAAAGCTTAAGGATCCTCAGTTTGAAGGGCAGACGAAGAGTAAGTTGGGGAATGCTGAGATGAGAACTGCTGTTGAAAGTGTTTTTAATGAGGCGTTTTCTGAATATCTTCAAGAGAATCCGAATGATGCTCGCGGAGTTTTTGGTAAATGTCATTTGGCGGCGCGAGCTCGTCTTGCGGCGCGTGCGGCAAGAGATACTGTCATCCGAAAGGGTGCTCTTGAGGGAATGACTCTTCCTGGGAAACTTGCTGATTGTACGAGTAAGAAGGCTGAAGATAGTGAGATTTTTATAGTTGAGGGAGATAGTGCGGGTGGTTCAGCGAAGCAAGGACGTGATCGTTATCATCAAGCTATTTTGCCTTTGAGAGGTAAAATTTTGAATGTTGAACAAGCGAGGATGGATAAGATTTTGGCGAATAACGAAATTAAATCTTTAATTATTGCGCTTGGTGTTGGGATTGGGGAAGTGTTTGATATTGAGAAATTAAGATATCACAAGATTGTGATTATGACGGATGCGGATGTTGATGGTGCTCATATCAGAACTTTACTTTTGACTCTTTTTTATCGTTATTTTAAGCAAATTGTTGAAGAAGGTTATGTTTATATTGCTCAGCCTCCCTTATTTAAGATTTGGCATGGGAGTAAGGTTGCATATGCTTATACCGACGAACAGAGAAAAGAAGTTTTGAAAAATTTTAGTAGTAAATATTCGTTACAAAGATACAAAGGTCTTGGTGAGATGAACCCTGATCAGCTTTGGGAAACGACCATGGATCCTTCTCAGCGAAAACTTTTGAGAGTTACTATTGATGATGCAGAGGCTGCTGATAAGATTTTTGATACTTTGATGGGGTCTGAGGTTTTGCCGCGTAAGAAGTTTATTACTTCTCATGCGAAAAAGGTAAAGAATTTGGATATCTAATTGACTTCTGATGTGGGCTCTATATAATGTCCGCGTCTTAAATAAATTACATGAGAGTAGCAGTATCAAAGAAACCAAAGGAATCAGATGAGCGCTTGATGGCGCGTTTCAATAAAGCTGTACAAAAAAGTAAAAAAGTATACAGAATTCGTGATGCTAAGTTCCATAAGAAAAAGTCTACAAAGAGGCTTGTTCGTCAGGGAGCTATCAAGAGAGATGAATATAGAGAGAAACGTGAAAAGCAAAAGTTCTATTAAGCTATAAGGTGCATGAAAATAAACGAACTTCTTCTTGAGGGGAGAAAGAAGCTTTCGGATTTGACCGAGGGGGCTGATTCATCGATTTCTGCGTTGGATTCGGAGGTTTTGCTTGCGTATGTTTTGGGGTGTAGTCGTGAGGAGTTGTTGAGGGATGCTGACTCCTGTGAAGTTGATGATATTGATCATAAATTGTTTTTGAAATATTGCATAGAAGTTGCTGGTGGTCGACCGGTTGCTTATGTAACAGGTAAGAAAGAATTTTATGGCTTGGATTTTTATATTGATGAAAGGGTTTTGATTCCGCGGCCTGAGACGGAGATGATTGTTGATGAAGTTTTGGGATGGCTTGGGGGGCGTTCTGACGAAACTCGTGAGAAAGAGGTACGGCTTCTCGATGTAGGAACTGGTAGTTTGAATATCACAACTGCAATTGTTCGGAAGCATGGACATGTTTTTGCTCACGCTGTTGATATTTCTGATGAGGCCCTTGAGGTTGCGCAAATGAATCGTGAGGCTCATGGACTTGAGACGCATGTACAGCTTTATCAGAGTGATCTCTTGTCTGCGGTTGAGGAGACTGATTTTGACGTAATTGTAACGAATTTGCCTTATATAGGGGAGGATATGCATAGAAATTTGGATTCATCTGTGGAGCGGTTTGAGCCGAGTCAGGCTCTTTTTGGTGGCTCGGATGGTTTGGAGTTGTATAAAAAACTTATACAGCAAATTTTGGATAAAAATGTGCGATTTGACCTGTTAGTGGGAGAGTTTGGTTATGGGCAGGCAGAGGCGGTTGAGGAGATGTTGAATAAGTTTTTTGATCAAGATTCTGGGTGTCTTTGGGAGGTGAAAAAGGACTTGGCTGGAATTCCGAGAATATTTGTTGTAAAAAAACAATAGTGTATAATATTTTTTGATGATTGAGAAATTAGAACAACTAGAAAAGGAATATAAGGAAATTCAGTCGCAACTTGCGGATCCTGAGGTTATTAATAATCGTGAGAAATATACTGAGTTGTCTCGTAAGTACAAGATTCTTGAGAAGGCGGCGGAATTAGCGGAAGCTCTGAGAGAGGCTCAAGCGGCTTTGGCGGATGCTGAAGAAGCTAGTTCAGATCCGGAAATGAAAGAATTGGCCGAAGGGCAGAAGAAAGAGGCTAAGGAGCGTATTGCAGAGATTGAGGTTGAAGCAGAGGTTGAACTTTTGCCGAAAGATCCGAATGATCACAAAAGTGTGATTATGGAAATTCGTGCTGGTGCTGGAGGAGATGAAGCGGCAATTTTTGCGGCGGAGTTGATGAGGATGTATATGCGTTATGTTGAGGGAAAGGGTTTCAAAGTTGAATTAATTGATAAAAGTGAGGGGGATCCCGGATGTATTAAGGAAGTTATTTTTAAGGTTGATGGTGATGGTGCGTATGGTGAATTGAAATACGAGAGTGGGGTGCATCGGGTGCAGAGAATTCCTGTGACTGAGAGTCAGGGCCGAATTCATACTTCGGCGTCGTCGGTTGCGGTTTTGCCTGAGGCGGAGGAAGTTGATATTGAGATTAGGGATGAAGATTTAAAGATTGATGTTTATAGAGCGAGTGGTTGTGGAGGACAGAGTGTGAACACTACTGATTCGGCGGTGCGTATTACATATATTCCTACTGGTTTGGTTGTTACTTGTCAGGATGAAAAATCACAGTTGAAGAATAAAAATAAAGCGATGGGGGTTTTGAGAGCGCGGTTATATGCTGCTGAGGAGGAAAAGCTCCGATCAGAGCGTGGAGAGGCGCGTGCGAGCCAGATTGGAACGGGGGATAGATCTGAGAAGATTAGAACGTACAATTTTCCGCAGGATCGCGTGACGGATCACAGAATTCATCAAAATTACAGTAATCTTCCTGGGATTATGGATGGAGATATTGGGCAGATTATTGAGAATTTGAGGGAGTCTGATAGGGAGGAGATGCTGAAGGGTTAACCCACGAAATGACATCCCAAACTCTTCTTGCGTTTTTTTGCCGCTTTCATGATTAGGAGGCTGGTTTCGAGGAGATTCTTTGTTTCTAGAAGTTCGCGGGAGATTTGGGTTTTGTTCAAGGCTGTGAGGTCTTTCTGGAGTTGCTTGAGTTTGATGATGCCTTGCTTTAGGCCTTCTGGAGTTCGGATGATTCCGCAATGTTTCCACATTGTTTCTTGGGCTTGTTTGCGGATTGTTTTGACTTTGTGGGCGAGGTCTGGGGAGCGTGTGAATTTTTCGTGTGGGAAGCTGAAAGCTCTGGATTTTTTGAGTGGTTTTACGGCTTTGATGACTTGGTTACTGAAGACAATGGCTTCGAGTAGCGAGTTTGATGCCAGGCGGTTTGCGCCATGGACGCCTGTACAGGCTGATTCCCCGAAGGTATAGAGGTTGCGGAGAGATGTGCGGCCGTTCAGGTCGGTTTTGATACCGCCGCAGAGATAGTGGGCGACGGGGACGACTGGGATGAGGTCTTTTTTGAGGTCTAATTTATATTTGCGGAGGGTTTTGTATATTCGGGGGAAGCGTTTTTGGAGGAATTTGCGAGATTTTTGGCGGATTGATAAATAGACTGGACCTTGGCGGAGTTCCTGATAGATTTCTTTTGCGACTATGTTGCGTGAAGCGAGTTCGTCTGTGAAGCGGCGGCCTTTGCTGTTTAGAAGCTTTGCTCCTTCTCCGCGAAGTGTTTCTGAAAGTAGTAGGCGAGGAGTGGTAGAGCGGCTGGCTTTCGCGAGAGCTGTTGGGTGGAATTGGATGAATTCGAGGTTTTGGAGTTTTGCGCCGGCTCGTGCGGCCATAGCGATCCCGTCTCCTGTAGCGATTGCGGGATTGGTTGTGTATTTGTATACTTGGCCGGCGCCTCCTGTTGCGATAATCACTGCGTCGGCGAAGATTGTATCGATGCGGTTTTTGCGGGTGATGATTTTAGCTCCGTGGATTGTGCGGCCTCTACGGATGAGGTCGACGGCGAAAGTGTTTTCGAAAACTTCGATATTTGGATGTTCTCGTACTCGTTTGACGAGAATTGATTCGATCTCGTTACCGGTGTAGTCGCCGGTGTATGCGATGCGGTTGAGCTGGTGGCCGCCTTCAGATGTCAGTTTCAAGCGATCTTTTTCTTTTTCAAATTCAACGCCGAGTGTTATGAGGCGAGTGATTGCTTCTGGGCTTTTTTCGACCATGAAGCGGACGGCTTTTTTGTCGTTATGGTATGCGCCGGACTTCATAGTGTCCTGGATGTGTTTTTTGAAATTATCGTTTTTACTGAGGACTGCGGCGATGCCTCCTTGTGCGTAGTTTGTGTTGGATTCGGCTATGCGTTTTTTTGTCACGATGGTTACGTGACCTTTTTGGGCGGCGTGCAAGGCAAAATTGAGCCCTGAAACACCCGAACCAATTACTAAGAAGTTAGTCTGCATGGCTAAGTTAATTTACTTCCAGAATTTGAAAAAGGCAAATGTTATTTCGAGAGGTTTTCTAGTTGCATTGTCGCATCGGCCCCTTTAAGTTTCGTGCCGCCTGGGTAGTAAACCCCCATGTCTGAGTCTCCTACCAGCCAGTCATCTATATATCCTCTTGTTGAATTTAGGATTTTTAGATTTACTTTGATGTATGGTCTTTTTTCCTCACTGCTAAATTTGATTTCGCTTATGGTACTTGTCTCGAGATAGGTTTGATTGCCTTTGTCGTGACTTTCGTTGTATTCTTCTACAAATTGTTCTACGAATTCTTCGATTTCCTTAACTTTTTCTTTTCTGAATTCGCTCAATATTTTGTCTCTTAAATTTGTACTTTCTTCTTCCAATGTGTCTCCTTTTACTGGTTTTTTGTCATCATTGTCCAAAGTGTCGTTGTAGATGAAACTATTTAGCTTATTTTGGTCAAATGATTCTTTGTCAAACCACCCATCTATACTTCCGATAGGGATTCCCCAGTAGTTGATGTTGCAGATTATATATTTTCTGCCTTTATGTTTTTCGCTCTCTTCTCCTTCGTGTTCTCCGTAAATTCGGATTTCTACTGATTCCGAGTCGATTAGTAGGTTTTTATCTGCTTCTTTTAGGTTTTTCCCTAATTTTTCAAGTATGTCTTCTTTGAGTTTTTCTGCATTTTTTTCTGCTTGTTTCGCGTTTTTTTCTTCAGTTTCCTTTTTTGTACTGTTCTCTTTGAGGACTTTTTTAATTTCTCCACAAGTGTCTTCTATTTCCTTTTGAGTTGTTTTCCCTCCCTCTGGGGTGTAGAAGGTGAGTTCCATAGTTTTTTCGTCTGCTTCTACTACTCCTACTGTTGAATCTTTATATTTGATTGTTTTTGCGATCGTGTTTTTGTTGCTGGAGTCTTTATCTTCTAGTGAAATTTCGTATTTTTTTGCCTTTAGGGTTTTTGCAAATTTTTCTATTGCTACCCTGGCTCCGTCTTTTTTGTATAGGTCGCTTGTCTCTATCTTACATGTTTTCGGGAGTAAGGCGCGCACGGCCTCGGTCATGATGTAGTTTGTCTTTGTCCCTTCTAGATTTAGTTTTTGCATCTTTGCTTTCCCCATCATTACCGGTATTAACAAAGCTAATCCTGTGTCGTCCAGTTTTGTATTTGAGAGGTTGAGACTTCTTAGAGCTAGTGATGTTGCCAAGTATGGGAGTCCTGGCCCTTTGATTTTTGTCTCCGAGAGGTTGAGGATTTCTAGTTTTGTGAATCCTTCCAGGTGTTTGAGGCCTTGGTCTGTGACCTGAGTTTTGGAGAGGTCTAATTCTTTGAGACTTTTTAGTTCTTTCACGTACTCGAGGCCTTTGTCTTTTATTGCTGTGTGGTGTAGTCGTAGTTTTGTGATGCTGATTCTTTTAGAGATTAGGCTCAAATGTTTTGACAAAATCATTGTGCGACTTAAATCCAAATCTTTGAGTTTTTTGCATGAGTTTAAGAATTGCAAGTCGTTTGGACTGAAAACTGAAAAATCTAGATTTAAATTTTCGATATTTTTTGCGGCAGTGGCCATTTCTTTCAATGCTCCTTTTTGGAGTTGGCACTCCTTAATTTCGACAGTTTTTACGTTTTTGGCGGTCCCGAATAGGATTTTTGCTGCTTCGGTTGTTAATTTGCACTTATTTAGTACGATCTTGTTTGTGCTTTCGTTTAACGGGAGTAATGCAATTGATTCTTTTGTAAGAAGAGTGTCTTCTACAGTTACCGAATTGATTTCATATCTTGGGGTTGATAGTGTTTTTAGAGTTTCTTTTGAAAGTTTACTGCGGACCAAGAGTTGTGCGTCTTTGCCTGAGCAGTATCTGTTTGATTCTCGGATGTATCTTATAATTGTTTCGCTTGAGCAAGATTTTTGAAGGTCTATGATTTTTACCTCTTTGTAGTCGATGTTTCTTGTTTCTGGGCTATCTATGCTGTCGTCTTGGAATTGGATCTCCTCGTTGAGTTGGATTTTTAAGTTTTCTAGGTTTGTGAATTCATTGACGATTAGTGTTGGGGTTTCCCCTGATGTTTTTTGTCTTTTTGCTCTTAGGATGAACGAGTTTCTCGAGTGGAAGGGGATTGCTATCTCTATATTTGGGTATCCTGTGCATTTGTATACATATTCCTCGTCGAGGTTTGTTGTGTCGAGGCTTTCTAGTTTCTTTGTTTGTGTGAATGTGACTTCTCCTTTGTGGGGGATGTGTTCGTCTAGATTATATACGTCGTGGTATAAGTATTTTGTTTTGAATGAACCTTTTGGATCTTTTCCTTCGAGTTTTTTTCTTCGTTCTGCGACATTTTCTTTTACTGAGGCAAGGAGCTCTTTTTTTCCCGGCAGGGTGTGGTCGATGTATTTTGTTTTGCAATCGAATGTTACGAGTGTTTTTTCTCCTTCCATTGCAGAGACTGTGATTTTGTCTTGAGGTCTGTATGTTGGAAGTTTTTTCGGTTTTGTTCCGAGTTCTTTAACTTCTATTCTCGTGATTTTGCCGTGGATGTCTTGGGTTGTTTTTATGGTGTATTTTCCTATTGCTCTTTTGTCGGGTTTTATGTTTTCGGGTTTGTCGCTTGTATAAATGTATACTTGTCCGATTGTCAAATCTTCGTTTTTGATGAAGTTAATGTGAATATTGTCGTCGTCTAGTCTTTTAACTTCCATTTGAATCCCTTTATTTTTTCTTATCCTTACTTTTCTTGTTTTGCCGTTTGCGGTTTCGATTATTACGTTTGCGGCTATACTATCGGTTGGGTCTGCTGGTTCTAATGTCCATTTTTTAATTGTTGTTGCTGGGATTTTTTCTACTGGTTCTTTGGTGGGTTCTGGCTTGGAAGGTGTTGTGATTTTTGCTTTTGGTTTGTCCAGTGTTTTGTATTCGAACATATCTGTTCCGAGGGCTTTTTTTATGTCGTCATCTTGTAAGTCTTGATCCATGAAATTTGTACTGACGAATGCTCCGTGCCAGATTTCTAGGTAATTCCCCTCTGGAGAGAAATATCCTCCTTTGAGTCCGTTTTTTCGTTTGAAATTGTCTTTGAGTGTTCCGGTGTAGAGTTTATCTGCTTTCCAGACGGTAAGGGCCTTTGCTTTGTCTGTAAATAGGTCTGCGAGTCCGATGTTGCGTGCGATGAAATCTGCTTCGTTTGCGTTTTCTGCGAGGGCTTTGTCTATGTCTTTACTTAAATTTGTGAAATCGATTAAGTATCGGCCTTTCCCTACGTGTTTGACGATTGTTTTGCGAAGATTTGATCTATTGGCTTCTATCCAAGTTTGGAATTCATCTGCTTTGCCTTTGGCTATTCGGTTCGGATGTTTTGTGTCTTGGAATTTGTGGATTTCTTCGATCCAGTTTTTGGCTTCTTTTTCTATTGTTTCTTCTTTTGTGCTTTCTGCTCCGGGGATAGATTTCGGTTTTGCTTTTTCGTACCATCCTGCGGCGTCTTTCCAAAATTCTGCTGTTCCGAGCTTACTGAAATCAACTTTCTTTACTGGTATTTTTTCGTCACCGACGATTGTTTGGAGTTCTTCGAAGTAGTAATTTATTGTTTGGTCGAATTGGTACATTGAATCATCTTCTGATTCTCCGACAGATGCTCTGTAGCTTCGTTCGAGTCGGTCTAGAAGAGTTGTGACTGCCTTGATTTCCTCTTTTTGTTTCTTTTCGTTGCTTGGATATGCTTTCTTTATGTCTTCCGTGATGTCGGCAAGTGCATGTTTTTTCCCTTCTTCAATAGCGTGATGTACATCACTAATATGATCAATTTCGGTTCTTGATTCTCCTGCGACTTCTGACGATTCTTTTTTTAATGTTTCAAAATTTACCATTTTGATTTTAGTTTTTGTATGAGGGTTTTACTCTCTTTGAGAGATTGGCCTTCTTTTTGGTATTTTTCTCTGGTTTTTGCTTTGAATTTGTCTATTTTTTGGAGTAGATTTTTTGAGTTTTTTTCTTCTGATTTGGCAAATTGCGCGAATGCTTCTTCGGCTTTTCTTACTACTTCTAATGCCTTTTCTCTCTCGTGTTCTGGAAGAGAGATTATTCGTTCAATGAAAGCTTCAACTTGATCTGAAGGAACCTTCATTCTGATAAAGGCCGATTTTTTTAATTCTTCTGTTAGGTCTTTTATTTTTTGCATTTTTATTGATTTTTATTACTATATTATACCAAATTTTCAGGTTTGAAGCAATGGTTAGGTGGGGAATTGGGTTTCCTTGGGAAAGCTGACTTCTCCTTGAAAATTAACCTTCTTTCTTGTACTCTCACTTTGCTTTTATATCCATTCTACAAATGGACACGAAACCTGAATTACTTCTCCCTGCGGGAGATATGGATAAACTTAAATTTGCTCTGAAATACGGAGCTGATGCTGTATATATGGGTATTCCGCCTTTCAGTATGAGGAGTCGGCATAATAATTTCTCCGAGGAGACTTTTTTGGAGGCGTGTGAATTGGCGCGTAAAGCGGGGGTGAAAATCTATGTTACGGTGAATATTTACTCGAGAAATAACAAAATTGAGGCATTTCGGAAGCATTTTGAGTTTTTGAGGGAGAAGGTGAAGCCGGATGCGGTGATTATTGCTGATCCTGGGCTGATTTCTCTATGTAAGGAGGTGTATCCGGAGGGGATATTGCATTTATCTGTGCAGGCGAATGCATTGAATTATAAAACTGTGGAGTTTTGGCGAGATCAAGGAGTTGAGAGGGTTATTTTGCCGCGGGAGCTGATGCTCAATGAAATCCGGGAAATTCACGAAAAAGTTCCGGAAATGGAGCTTGAAGCTTTTGTTCATGGAGCGATCTGTGTTGCGTATAGTGGAAGGTGTTTGCTTTCGGCGTATATGACTGGGCGTGATGCGAATCAGGGGATTTGTGCGCATAGTTGCAGGTGGAAGTATAAGGTTCATCTCGAGGAAGAGAAGCGTCCGGGTGAGTTTATGCCTATTGAAGAGGATGAGCAGGGGACATATATTATGAATTCGAAAGACAATTGTTTGATTGAGTATTTGGAGGATTTGCGAGATGCGGGGATTTGTAGTTTTAAGGTGGAGGGGCGGAATAAAACGGTCTATTATTTGTCTGTTGTTGCGAAGGCTTACAGGAAGGCTATTGATGATTTGGTGGCTGGACGCGAGTTTGATCCGAATCTTCTCGATGAGTTGCATAGAGTTTCAAACAGGGGATATATACCTGGTTTTATGAAGGGTTTTCCAGGGAAAGATAATGTTTATTTTGAAGAGAATGCCCCTATTTCGAAGTGTAAATTTGTTGGAATTGTGAGGGAAACTGAGGCACTTGGGCAGAAGGATTTGTATAGAATTGAAGTTCGAAATAGAATTGAAGTTGGCGATGAGATTGATATTGTTCTGCCTCCTGGACAGGATGATTTGTGTCTACAAATCAAGGAAATGATTAATCTGGATGAAGAAAGCGTTGATGTTGCTCACGGAGGGGATAAAGATGTTTACTTTAGGTTGAAAGAGGGGCTTCCGGAGATGGCTTTGCTCCGGAGGAATGCGGTTGATTCCGACTAAAGGTCCTGTAGCTTTTCTAGTACTTTTTTAAGCTCGACTTCTTCATTCGCGTCTACGATCAAGTCCGCACTTTCTCTGTAGCGTTTTTCTCGTTCTTGCCAGATTTCTTCAAGTTCTTCTTGGAGTTGGGCAGGGTCTTCGATGTTACGATCTGTGAGAGCGGGACGATCTTTGTGTTTGTGGCCTCCTACGATATGTTTTGCGCAGTTTTCGGGAGATCTGTAGAGGAAGATGATCTTTCCGTTTTTGCGTAGAAGTTGTTCGTTTTCACGATTTATTATGAGTCCACCTCCTGTTGAAATGATGTGTTCATCGAGGTCTGCGATCTCGGATGAAACGGAAGTTTCCAGTTTTCGGAAATGTTTCCAACCGTGTTTTTGGACGATTTCGGGGATTTTTTCTCCAGTTTTTTTGACTATTAGGTCGTCAGTGTCGAGGAATTTCCATCCCAAAACATTGGCTAATTTTCGGCCGTGGTAGCTTTTCCCTGATCCGCGCATGCCTGTTAATACGATGTTCATGAGGTTTTGTGTTTTAGGATGTAGCGATTGAAGAATAGCGCGATAATAAATGCGATGAAGATGACTATTCCGGTTGCGATCATTGGAATGTCGTAACCAAATTTTTCACCTAGTGGTCCGAAAGCCAGGCTTCCTATGGTTGCTCCGATTATTGTTGTGAAGGTGACCATGCTTGTGTTGCCACCTATTCGTTTGATGTTGAACATGCTTGTTATTCCGTACGCGAAGAATACGAACATTGCGGCGTCTCCGGCTTCGTGGAACATTCTGAATAAGAATGAATAAACGGGATCTCTAAGAGTCATGAACACATGTCCTATACTTGAGAACAAAAGGCCTGTGAACAGAAGTGATTTGACTTGTGTTTTTTTGAGAAGTTTTGAGAAAAGTACTGCCCAGAATCCCATTATGAAAATTGCGGCGCCCATGTATACTCCCATCATTTGTTTGGATAATCCTAGAGTTTTTTCCAAAAACAGGCCGTAACTTGTGTTTTCTGCTCCAAAGTGGATTGCGAACAGAAATACGATTAATAGGAAAAATAAAACTTTGGGTCTAAGAAGATCCGATTTGTATTTGAGTAATTCAAATTGTGTTGTTACTGTTTTAGGGAGAATTCGGCTTATTAATGCCATTATTAGGAATAACCCGCCGATGCATGAGATCAGTGTTTGGAAGGGGACGTTCAAATGTAGAATTTGTCCGCTTGCTAGAACTCCCAAGCCTACCAAGGTGTAATGCAAACTTTGGTAGATAGCTATTTTCTGGGTGACTTGTTTTTTTGTGATTGTTTTATAGAAGATGCTATCTATGGATATTTTATATAAACTTCCACCTACTCCTCCTAGTATTGAGAATAATATGACGGCGGGGAATGTGTGGAGTTGGCTTATTCCAAGAAATTGAGTTGCTACTATGATAAGGGCGATTGTGATTAAATTTTTTGATTTAACTCGGTCGTTGATCATTCCTGACGGGATGATGCTTATTAACCCTGTTGCTATTGTTGTTGCTACGATAATCCCTATTTGTATTCCGGAGAATCCGATCGAGCTGAAAAAAATGGCCCAGAAAAAATTCACTCCATGCATCAGCATTTTTGTGAAGCCGTGGAACAATCCTATTTGCCAAACTTTTTTTGTTGTTCTATCCATGTGGTTTTAGTTGCTTAGTTGCGATTTAAGAGGTTTAGATCGGACCAGAATTCTGGGTAGCTTTTGCGAACGACGGATGGTTTTTCTATGCGCAGTCGCGGGAGTACGGTTTTTTTGAGGACCCCGAAGGCCATTGCTATGCGATGGTCGTTGTATGTTTTGATGGTGGTTCGTTTGTGCTGGAGTGTGAGTGAGGGGTTGCCTTTGATCTCGATGTAGTCTTTTCCTGCTTTGACTTTTATGCCGAGTTTTGTGAATTCGTTTTTGAGTACAGATATTCTATCGGATTCTTTTATTCTTAGGTTTGCGATGTTTGTAATTTTGGTTATACCGTTTGCGAAAGCTGATAAGACTGCGAATGTCATGACGAGATCCGGGGTTTTATTCATGTCTATTTCTCCGAGTGGTTTGAGTGTTTTTGGGCCTTGGATCGTTATCTCTGTGTTTGTGTGTGTGACTTTGCATCCCATTTTTCTAAGGTACGATGTGAATGCAATGTCGCCCTGGATTGATTTTTGGGGGATGCCTGCAATTGTGACGAGGGTTTCTGGTTTTAGAGCCGCGTATGCTCCGAGGTATGACGCTGATGATGCATCTCCTTCGATGAAGAGTTTGTTGTCTACTGGGTTTTTGAATTTTTGGTTTGGTGCGACTTTGAGAGTTTTGAATGACGAAGTTTTTTCGACTTTGATGCCGAATTTTTTCATCAATTTTATTGTCATCTCGATGTAGGGTTTTGAGAAAACCTCTCCTGTTAAATGGAGTTTTAAGCCTTTCTCTACCATGAGTGGGGCTGTCATTAGGAGTGCTGAGATGTATTGACTACTGATGTTTCCTGGGATTTGTACAGTTCCGCCTTTGAGTGTCGATGTTTTTATGTGAAGAGGGAGACAGCCGGATGATGATGTGGTGATTTTTGCGCCGAGGCGATTGAGTGTTTCTGTGAGTGGTTTGATAGGCCGTTCTTTCATGCGTTTGCACCCTGTGATTGTGACGTCTTTGTTCGATACTGTAGCTAAGGCTGTCAAAAATCTTACCGCTGTGCCGGCATTGCCTAAGTGGATTTTGCCGGGAGATTTTGTCGCGAGTTTTTTAAGTCCTTGTTGCATGTGAGACGTGTCGTCACATTCGCCGATGTTTTTGAGCTTGGTTGGTTTTCCGGTTTGTAGTTTTGTTAAATAGGCGAGTAGTAAAGCTCGATTTGTTATGCTTTTTGATCCTTTGAGCGTTATTTTAGCGGGCATCTAAAAGTTCTTTATGAATTGTTATTTTGCCTATTTTTGTTGGGAGAATTAGGTGTATAAAATTTTTGTACATCTTCTTGTCGTGAGATAGGTCTTTTAAGGTTGGTTTGTGCATTACGTAGACAGGTAATCCTGTCGCTTTGAGCAAATTTTTTATACGTTCTGCGTCTGGTTTTTTGAGGAGCCCTAATTCGACTGCTTTTTGGTTTGCGAGGACCATTCCAAGCGAAATCGCAAAGCCGTGTAGTAATGTGTAATCGGATCTTTTTTCTAGCACGTGGCCGAATGTGTGTCCGTAGTTTAAGATGCGGCGAAGGCCCATTTCTTTTTCATCTTTTTTGACGATTTCAACTTTGATTTTCACGCATTCTTCTATGATATGTTTGATTGCCTTGGGTTCAAGTTTGAGAAGTTTTTCTATGTTTTTTTCTATGAATGCGAAAAGTTTTTCGTCGCGGATCACTCCGCATTTGATTGCTTCGGCGAGTCCGTTTCGGATTTGTTTGACGGGGAGTGTTTTTAGGAAATGTGGATCTATGAAAACTGCTGATGGTTGGTGGAAAGTTCCGAATAGATTTTTGCCAGCTTTTAGATTTACTCCTGTTTTTCCGCCGGTTGCGCTATCGGTCATGGCTACTAATGTTGTTGGTATTTGGACGTAGGGGATCCCGCGCATGAATGTTGATGCGATAAGTCCTGCCATGTCTCCGACTACTCCACCGCCGAGGGCGAGGACACATGAAGATCTGTCGAAATCAGCTTCTACCATTTGGTTTGCCAGGCGTTCTATGGTTTGTAGGTTTTTCGATTTTTCCCCATGTGGAAATGAGAAAAGTTCGGCCTTGAAGCCTGCTTTTCTCAAATTCCATAGGAGTTTGCCGCCATACAATTTTTTGACTTTTGAATCTGTTATGATTGCAAAAGATTTTGAGACTTTGAGTCTTTTCAGCTTTGCTGGGATGGTTTTGATATTGTCCATTGTTCGTTGATTATAACACTCTCTCGACGGCTTTTGCGATTGGTTTTAGGTCTTCCATTAATTCTGCGAATTTTTCTGGAAGTAAAGATTGGCCGCCGTCACTTAGGGCTTCTGATGGGTTTGCGTGGACTTCAATCATCAATCCGTCTGCGCCTGCGGCAATTGATGCTTTGCACATTGCGGGGATCAGTCGGGGTTTGCCGGTTCCGTGACTTGGGTCGACGATTATTGGTAGGTGACTAAGTTCTTTGACGCGGGGGACTGTAGCGAGTGGCAGAGTGTTCCGGACGTATTGTTCGAATGTTCGGATTCCGCGTTCGCATAGAATCACATTTGGGTTTCCTTTTGAGAGGATGTATTCGGCCGCGAGGAGCCATTCTTCTACTGTTGCAGATAATCCTCGTTTTAAGAAGACGGGTTTTTTGACGTTGCCGACTTCTTTCAACAAGGTGAAGTTCTGCATATTACGTGCGCCGATTTGGAGAATGTCTATGTGGTTACAAATCAGGTCGACGTCGCGTGGGTCTAGAACTTCGGTGCAGGTAGTCATGCCGTGACGGCTTGCGACTCTTTGCATTATTTCCAGGCCTTCTTTGCCTAGACCCTGGAATGCGTATGGGCCGGTGCGTGGCTTGAAGGCGCCTCCGCGGAGGAGTTTTACTCCTGCTTTTGCGAGAGGTTTTGCGGCGGCTTCCATTTGTTCTTCTGATTCGACTGAACATGGGCCGGCAAATATTGCGAGTTCTTTGCCTCCGATTTCAACGTCATTGACTTTGATGATTGTTGGTTCCGGTTTTGTTTCGCGACTGACGAGTTTGTATGGTTGGACAACGCGCATTACTTTCCAAACACCGGGCATGGATTCAAGCCTGCCGATGCTAATGTCGCGTTCTTCGCCGATAACGGCGATTACTGTACGTTCTACGCCTACAAGTGGTACCGGTTGCAATCCTTTTTCTTCGAGCATTTTGATGATATTTGCAACCTTTCCTTGTTCTGCCCCCCTTTCCATTACTATTATCATGTTTTTAGATGTTATTGAATTGATAGGAGTAAGTCGGGCTTCTAAAGGATATGTCGATTGTTGGTTCTTGTGCTTTTTGCACTGTTCTCGTCTTTTTCATTTTTTTGGGGTTATTATATAAAAAAAATTCATGCCTGTCTTGGCATGAGTGTAACGAGTGGGGTAACTATGTAGTTATTATCTCATGCCTAGGATTTCCAAAAAATAAAAATATGCGTCAGTGATCCACGCGAATGGTTTTCTTAGAGCGGCTACTTTTACTTTTGGTCTTTGCATGAAATAAATTTAATTGTGATATAATCCTAGTCAAATAACGTCGATAATGCAAGTTCGTTACAAAAAAACAATTGGGATCGTGGGGGGAAAAGGAAAGACTGGCAGTCAATTTGCTAGGTTTTTTCGTGGGCTTGGATTTAAGGTTTTGATTTCCGATTTAGACACGAAGCTTACAAATGATGAGCTTGTTGAGAGGTCTGATTTAGTTGTTTTTAGTGTGCCTTTGCATCTTTCGGAGAAGATTATTAGTGAAGAGGTGGGGAAATGTAGGAGGAAGGACCAAATTATTTTGGACGTGAGTTCACTCAAGCAGAATCAGGTGAAAGCGATGAATAAAGCGAAGGGGCAGGTGATTGGGATGCATCCGCTTTTTGGACCGTCCAAGACGACTTTTGAGGGACTTTCGATGGTTCTGTGTCCGGGAAGATGTAGGAAGAAGGTTTTGGCGGAGGTGCGTGGGATTTTTGAAGACGCTGGTATGAAAATTAATGTGATGAAACCGGCCGAGCATGATAAATTGATGGCTGTTGTGCAAGTGATTCCTCATTTGAAAACTATTCTTGCCGGGGAGCTTCTCCGAGAATTTGGGGTGAACCCGAAGGTCCCGTACGACATAAGTACGCCGATTTATAAGCTTGAGCTTGATATTATTGGGCGAATTTTTTCGCAGGATGGGATGCTTTATAGTGCTATAATTGCGCAGAACCCATATAGTAATAAGCTTGTGAAAATTTTAAAGAATATTGTTAAAGGGTACGAAAGAGATGTGAGAAAGCAGGATCTTAAGAAGTTGGATGCTCGATTCCAGAATGTGAAAGGATTTTTGGGAGAGTTTTCTGATGAAGCTTTTCGTGATAGCGAACGTATAATTAACGAAATGCAGAAATGGAAATGACGACATTAGGTCCGGATGGAACTTATGCTTCGCAGGGAGTGAAGAAATTTTTCCCTGATGCGGATGTTAAGTTTGTGGCTACAATTTCTCAGGTTTTGGATGCTGGGAAGATGGGGAAAGTGATAGTTTTACCTTTGGAAAATAGCATAGAGGGGACTGTGCGGTTGAGTTGGGACGGGATGCTGGATCGTCGACTTAAACTCTGTGGAATTTTCAAACTTCCTGTTCATCATGTTCTGGGGACGAAGTCTCGGAGTTTACGGGCTGTGAAGAAAGTAGTTTCGCATCCTCAGGCGATTTCTCAGTGCAGGAAATTTATTGAGAAAAACATGCCGGGGGCTAAGATTGAATATGTCGGTAGCACTGCTGAGGCGGCGGCTAGGGCTCGTAGGTCGGCCAGTACGGCGGCGATAGCTTCCGAGTATGCTTGTGACGTCTATGAGCTTCCAATTTTAAAAAAGGGGATTGAGGATGAGAAGGGGAATGTTACGATTTTTGGTGTGGCTGGGCTGGCTCGACTGGGTGAAATTTTTCCGAAGAATGAAAAAAACGAGATGCATGTTGTTGTGACTCCGCGGCAGAATATGCCTGGTCTGCTTTTTAATATTTTGAAGCCGTTCAATGATCACAAAGTTGATTTGACTCGACTTGAATCGCGGCCTACTCGAAAGAAATTGGGGGAATATCGGTTTTTGTTAAGTTTTAGGCTTGAGAATGTGGGGCGGGTCGACAAAGTTTTGAAAATTTTGAAAAAGAATTATAAAGTTGATATTCTGGGAGAAAGTGTATCTTTAAATTAAAAATATGACTGAAGGAAAATACATATGGATGGATGGAAAATTGGTTAAGTGGAAAGATGCGAAAATCCACGTGCTTACGCATGGTTTGCATTATGGAAGTTCTGTATATGAGGGAATGCGGGTTTATCCTGTGAAGGAGGGGAGGAAGACGGTTCCTGCGATTTTTAGGCTTGATGATCATCTTGATAGATTTATGTATTCTATGGAGGCTCTTCAGATGAAAAGTCCGTTTACACGGAAACAGCTCAAGGATGCAATAGTGCAGACAGTGAAGCGCAATAAAATAAAGGATGGATACATACGGCCGATTGCTTATTATGGATATGAACGGCTTGGGATTTTTTGGCAGGATCTTCCGGTGAAAGTTGCTATTGCGGCGATGCCGTGGATGGTTTATTTGCCGACTGAGATGAAAATGAAAATTAGTAAATGGAGAAGGCTTCCGACCAATTCTATTAAGATCGATGCCAAGGTTGGTGGTTACTATATTAATTCAAATTATGCTACTGCTGAGGCCAAGGGGGCCGGAGCTGATGAGGCTCTTCTTCTTGATCAAAATGGGAATATTGCTGAGGCGGCGTGTGCGAACATCTTTTTTGTGAGGGGGAAGACTCTTTATACACCGAAGAAAGGGGCGATCTTGGCTGGATTGACGAGGGATACTGTCATTGAGCTTGCGCGGAATTTTGGTTTCAAAGTCGTGGAGAAGACTATCAAACCTGGCGAAATTTCTCGGTTTGATGAGGCTTTTACTACCGGGACTGCGACTGAGGTAACTGCTGTTGTAAAAATCGACGGCAAGAAGGTTGGGAATGGCAAAATGGGGGATGTTACTACGGTTTTGAAGGATGGGTTTACTGACTTGGTTAGAGGCGATTACGCGAAATTCAAAAAAATGCTTCATAAAGTTTATTAGTATGATTATTGATACTCATGCACATTTGATGTTTGATCAATTTAAGGGTGAGGTTCCTGCTGTTTTGAAGAGGGCGGGGGAGGCTGGTGTGCGGAAAATCATCAATGTTGGGTGCAGTGTTGAAGCGTCGGAACGGGCTGTCGAGATGATCTCTGAGTATGATGGACAGGCTGAAGTTTCTTTGTATGCGACTTTGGGGCTACATCCTTATGATGCGATGGATGTTTCGGATGATTTGTTGGATGGATGGGAAGAATTGATCAAGGAGGATTCTGAGAGAGATGATGGACGGAAAATTGTTGCGATTGGAGAGATTGGGTTGGATTATTTTAAGGCCAAGGTTTCGAAGGAGGATCAGAAAAAGGGTTTTCGTCGTCAACTTGAGTTTGCCGCACGCATGGGGCTTCCTGTCATTGTGCATAATAGAGAGGCTGATGACGATACTTTTGGAATTCTGCGTGAATTCCCGGACGTGAAGGCTGTTTTTCATTGTTATGGGTCGTCGTTGGAGTTTGCTCGTAAATTGTGGGAGAGTGGTTACTATACTTCTTTTACGGGAGTGATTACGTATCCGAATGCACGAGATTTGCATGAGGTTGTGAGAGAGTGTCCGGATTGGACGGTCATGGTTGAGACTGATTGCCCGTTTTTGGCTCCTCAGAGTGTCAGGGGAGAGCGAAACGAACCTTCTTATGTAGTTGATGTGTTGAAAGAAGTGGCGGGGTTAAAAGGGCGAGAATTTGGAGAAATTGAGAAGTTGCAGGAAGTGAATGTGAAAGAGTTATATGGGATTTGAGGATTTTGGGGCGATCGAGGGGGAATGGCCTTGATTTATTTGTAGATTGTGGTACTTTTCTTGTCCATGAGTAAAAAAAATGACAATAATAGTGGGGGGGTTGAGACTCAATTCTTTCCTGGGATGAGTACCTCTGTCGATGATATTACTAGGCGGAATCAGCAGTTTTGTGAACCTTTTGAGTTTTTGGCTGAAAGATTAGGTTGGGATGAAGAGTATATTGTGAGATTTGGGCCTGATGCCGTGAACCAAATAGGGGAGGGCGTGGGGGATCCCAAATCTGCTTTTAACTTTGCTTTTCAAGATTTTTGCAGGAGAGTTGTAGTGGCTTTTAATTATTTTAATACAAAAAGACGCAGTAGTACGAGGCCTGAAGAAGTGGTTGAAACTATTTCTCGACTTAGGGGGATTAAGCTTGAGGTTCTTGCTGGTATTTTTAATGGTGATGATTCTAATAATTCTTTGGTTGATAGATTGCGAACTTGGGGTTTTCCAGAGCCTTGGTTGGCGAATTTGTCTCAGAGGGTTTTGAAAATTTCTCCATATGATGAATCCACTCTTCCTGATTTTGATGCTTGGATGGATGAAAAAGTTGATGCTACTATTGAAGGGATTTTGACTGAGGTGGGACATGTTTTAAGTCAGCTGAAAGCTGGTGGGAAGAAAGGTGATAAAGGTGTTCTTGAAGTTTGTGAAGCTACGGGGACGCTTGTTGCGTTCTTGGCTAATTGGGGAGGGAAGAGACAAACTCCTCTCAAGGATATTTTGGTTGAACCTGAAGATGATGGGATTATTGATATCGTAGATCCTAGGGAGCTTGAATTGGCATTGAGTGATACTGATTTTATTAATGAACGTGATGTTGAGGCTGCGCTTGCGGCATTGGCTCTAGAAGGAAGCAAGGGAGCTGCTGAAGTTTCTCCGCCGGAAGAATCTGTTGTTTTGGCTGAGGGAAGCAGTGATACTCAATGGGGTGCCGTACTTGATGAGATATCGGGTGGTTCTGTTGAGGAAGAAGGATGGGTTGATAGATTTCGTGCCTGGGTGGCAAGTTTTGGACGTAAAAAACGCTAACCTTTAAGCGTCTGCGTGTATGTTCTTTCGTATTTCTTTGCCATTGTTTGGGCGTTGAAGTTTTTTTCGATATGCTTTTTGCTGTTTTTGGAAAGTTTTGTTCTCAGCGTTTTGGACGTGATGAGTTTTTTGATGGCTTGCGCGAGTTGCGTGTCTGAGTTTGCTGGGACGAGGAGGCCGGTTTTGTTGTTTTCGACTATTTCGGGGATGCCTCCAACGCGAGTTGCGACTATTGGGAGGCTAGAGATCATTGCTTCCAGGTTGACGAGGCCGAATCCTTCGCGAAGTGAGGGGAGGATGAATAGGTCCGAGCTTTTCATTAATTGTGGGATATTTTTGCGGCGGCCGAGTAGGATGACATGGTTTGTGAGACCTCGTTTGGTGATGAGTCTTTCGAGGGCTTGGTGTTGGGGGCCGGCGCCTGCTATTGCGAAACGTAGAGATTCTCTGCGTTTTGGTGGAAGTTGGGTGAGGAGTTTTTGGATTGCGCGGAGCAGGATGTGGAGGCCTTTGCGTGGGTGGAGTTCCGCGACCGTGAGTGCCGTAATGGTTTGGTAGTCCGCTTTGAAAAGGTCTTTGCGTAGGGTTTTCCGTTCTTTTGCTCCGAATCCGAGGAGTTGTGATTTCCACCATGTTGTGTCGATGCCATTGTGAATTACCTTTATTTTGTGTTTGTGGTTCGGATAGAGTTTTGAGAGAGTGCGTTTGTTGTCTTTTGAAATTGCGATGATTGTTTTGACGTAGTTTAAGGTTGTTTTTTTGAAAATGTCTTTGATCGGGTTGAGTCGGAATGGATCGTGTTCTGTCATTATGACTGGTGTTTTTGTGCGTTTTGCCGCTAGGAATGCGAAGCGCCCACTGGCGGGATTCCAGACGTGTACGTGCATGAGATCGATTTTTTCTTCTTTAATGGCGCGTTTTAGGAGTTTGATGTGGGCGGTGTCGTTTTTGTGTTTGACTGGTAGGCGAATGACCTTGATGTCTTCGTTTTCGAGGTTTGCCACCCATTTATCGAGAGTTTCGTATGGGCCACAGCAGATTATTGGGTTGAATTTTTTGCGATCAAGAAATTTGGCGAGCAAATACATTTGAAGTTCTGCGCCGCCTATCAATGGTGTATCGGTGAAGAGAAGGACGTTTTTCATATCCTGAATATACTGGAAATCTGCTTGAATTTGAATAGGTTTTCGGTTAAGGTTTTGTGCGTTATGGGTCTGTAGCTCAGTTGGTAGAGCAGCTGCCTCTTAAGCAGACGGTCCCGGGTTCGAATCCCGGCAGACCCACCATTTTTATTCTTTGTGCTTTCATGTATGATCGGTCGGCATGATTGATTCAAAGAAAAAAATTGAGATAAATGAGGAGTTTGAGAAAGCTCTTGCGCTTTTGGATGGGAATATTCGGACGCTTTTTGTTACAGGTAAAGCGGGGACTGGTAAGTCTACTTTGCTTGAATATTTTCGACAGAGAACAAAGAAAAATGTTGCAGTCTTGGCTCCTACGGGGGTTGCGGCTCTTAATGTTAATGGTCAGACGATTCATTCTTTTTTTCTTATTCCTCCAAATATTACTCCAGAGAAGGTTCTTGAGCATAAACTTACGAAGAAACGGATTAAGCTTGTTCAGGCGCTGGATATGATTATTATTGATGAGGCTTCAATGCTTCGTGCGGACCTTTTAGACTGCATCGATGTTGCATTGAGGTACTATCGTGGAGAGGAATCTTTGCCGTTTGGGGGGATTCAAATGGTTTTTATTGGAGATCTTTATCAGTTGCCTCCTGTGGTTGTGGGGAGCTATGAGAAAGAGCTTTTCCGGACTCACTATGGAAGTCCTTACTTTTTTTCTGCTAAGTGCTTGGAGAATACGGAAATGGATTTTTTGGAGCTTGAGAAGATTTACAGGCAGAAAGATGATGGATTTATTGCTTTGTTAAATAAAATTCGTGATAACAGTGTAAATGTGGATGATTTGAATGTTTTGAATGAACGTCATGATCCTTATTTTGATGATGATAATCTTGAAGATTTTATTATTACTCTTACTACTACTAATGCTTCAGCTGACGAAAAGAATGCAAGGGAGCTTGAGAAACTGCATGTGGAGAAGGAGTCCTTTTTTGGTGAGGTTGATGGGGATTTTAAGAAGCGGAATTTACCTACTTTGCTTGAATTGGAACTCAAGGTTGGGGCTCAGGTGATGCTTTTATCGAATGATCCGATGGGGCGGTGGGTAAACGGAAGTATTGGGAAGATTATTAGGATTGAATTTGATGATGTAGTAGGGGAGGATCTTCTGATAATTGATATTAATGGAGAGCGTTCTGTTGAGATAAAAAGGCATACTTGGAATATTCATAAGTATTTTTATAATGAGAAAAAAGGGCAGATTGATACGGAGGTGGTTGGTTCATTTACTCAGTTTCCTGTGAGGCTTGCTTGGGCTGTGACAATTCATAAAAGTCAGGGAAAGACTTTTGAAAACGTGGTGATTGATATTGGAAGAGGAACTTTTGCTCATGGGCAGATTTATGTTGCGTTGAGCAGGTGTACTAGTTTTGAAGGAATTCGTTTAAAGAAACGAATTGAAAAGAGACATATTTGGATGGATCAGAAGGTTGATCATTATTTTCAGCATAGGCGCATGCATAAATCTCTTCAGCATAGTGGTTCTGAGGTTCGAATTCCGGCAGATCTGCCATGAATGATATTTGTATTTTTCCCTTGTTTATTTTGAGGGGTTTTGTTAGAGTTTTCTCCAATTTTTAAATCATAAAATCATGAACGATTCTAAATTAAACAGGATCCCTGTTGAAGGGGAAAGGTCAGGGATAGAAGGTGTCCAAGATAGGATAATAGCTTTGGTAAGTGCCACTAATGATCAAGTTGCTGATGCTGTGGCTCGTTTTGAGGAAGAGGAGAGTGTGGACAGTGTTGGTTATGTTGTCACGAAGGCTATAAGTGATGGTCGTATTAAGACTTTTGAGGACGCAATGGCCGTGATGGTTGAGGCTTTCCCAGAGAGAAAATATGATGATAGAGCTAAGGCCGCGAATGCCATTAGGATGGCTGCTTACAGAGGTGAAGTTTCTATTGATAGACTTAGATTTGATCCTGGGAATGATTTTGTTGTTGCCAATGAAATTGGTGGTGTTTATTATCATGGAGATGGTACGGGAAACGATAAAGGAGAGTTGGTGTCGGTGTTGATTGGCGGTGATAAATTGAATCTTTCATGGGAAGATCTTGGGGTGTTACAGATGATTGCTCTTCGCGAATATGGTGTTTGGGAGAATGAAGTTTTAGGTGAATTTTTCTCAACTTCTGATGAACTGGTTGAATTTATTGACAGGGTTAACAATGAGATAGACAGGGCTTGTCCTGGTTGTTTTTCTCCTAAGGTTATTTTGAAAAATGGAGTTTTGGCTTTGGATCAGAATCTTCCCAAAATAGATCCTAAAATGTTGGCGGCGAGAATTAAGGCTTCGTCTCTAAAAACTGATGGTTTAAAGCATTTGCAATCGGAGATGAGTGGGGGGAATGAATAATTTATATTCTTTACATGAGGCTTTGTGCGGAGTTATAATTCGCTGGCTTTATGTAAGCTTTAAATTTTAACCTTATTACTATGGCTGAAGTTGAAACTGAAAGAGAGATTTTCGATCTCTCGAAGCGTGTTTTTGTGCTTGTAATTGTGTTTATTGTTGGGCTTTTTTCTTTCTGGGGATTTCGGATTTATGAAATTTGGCAGAATGTTGAAGGGCATTATCCTCATGAATTGACTGTTGAGGGGACTGGCTCTGCTTATGTAGTGCCGGATATTGCGAAAGTGACTCTTGGTGTTACGACTGATGGTGAAGTTTCGGAGGAAGTTGTGGCTGAAAATTCTAAGAAGATGGAGGCTGTTATGGATCTGCTTGAAGAACTTGGGATTGAAAAAGAAAAAATTAAAACAGTTGGTTACTATTTAAATCCAAAATATAATTGGGACAAAAATCACGGAAGTTATCAAGATGGGTATAGGCTTGAGCAAACTTTGGAGGTTAAATTAGACGATTTCGAAAAGGCTAGCGAGGTTATTTCTCAGGCTACCGCTGTTGGTGTGAATGTGGTGGGGAGTTTGAGTTTTGAAGTTGATGATCTGGAGGCTGTGAAGGCGGAGGCTCGGGAAGAAGCTATACAAGTTGCCAAGGATAAAGCTGACCAGATTGCTGAGGTTTCAGGTTTAAATTTGGGGAAATTGATGAATTATTATGAATATAGTGATTCTTTTTACGGAAAGGGAGGTGGAATGGCTGTTGCGGAATCGCGTGTTTTTGAAATTGATGAGGGGATGCCCTCTGTAGAAATTGAACCTGGTGAAAAAGAAGTGACACTTAATGTGACTTTGACTTATAGGATAAAGTAGGGGGATTGTTATGATTATCACCTCGGGGCTGTAGCGGCGCTACGCTAGCTACTGCCCTCGGCTCACATTGCTCGCCTCGCCAGAGGCGGGCTCGCAACGTTCACTTCGGGGCTGTAGCTCAGCTGGCTAGAGCGCATCCATGGCATGGATGAAGTCAGGGGTTCGAATCCCCTCAGCTCCACCAAGGTTTTGCCGTTTGACAAAAGGTCGCATTTTTTGTATTATCGGTCTCTGTTTTATCTGGTGGGGGATTGATGAGGGGGAAGTAATCTCTTGTATATATGAAAACTCCAAAATTCGAAATCCAAGAATCTGACTTTGAGGATGTAAGTCCGCGTTTTGAAGTAGAAAGGGATGGGGAGGATAGATATATTGTTAGATTTGGGCCGTATGAGGCTGTTTTTGGGCTGGAGGATGTGAATATTTGTTTCAAGTGGTTTAATGGTGACGTGAGGATTGGAGATATTGCCGACGTTCACTGTGAAGGGTCTGTTTGCATGGAAGGACCTAGGGAATGCGACGTTGTTCGCATGGAGGTAAAGAGTGCTGTTTCCAAGAAAACTGGGCTTTTGGCTCTCGGATTTTTGCGTGCCGCTTTGGAAGAAGTTATGAGGATGGGTGTGGACATCCATTCTATTAGGGGGAGGACTCATGAAAAATTTGCCAGATTTCTTAGTGAAATGGGGTATAGAATTGATCCTGTTAAAGGAGTAGCTTTGTTTGATGTTTCGAAGGATCTCTCGAGAACTCCTCCCAGACTTCCGAATATTTGGCGTCAGCATGAAGAGTTGGTTGGCTGATCGGGCTTTTCACTCTTTACAGAATACTTTTTTGTGTGTATTATTCTTTCCTTTTAAAATTTAAAATTTGAGGTATGAATGGGCGTAAATCTTCGGATAATTATTTAGAAAATATAAATTCTTGGAAGGATGAAAAAGCTGGTGTTTGTCAGCATTTCGGGGCTTTTGATGCGAGTGATGTTGTTTTAGAGGTTGGTCCCGGGGGAGGTGGGGCAATGGAGAAGATTTTGGCTGAATTGGCTAAAGTGGAGCCTGGGGCTCGTCCTAAAATTGTTACTATTGATTTATCAATGGAGACCTTGCTTAGGGTCCAAGGATTATTTACTGATGTTAATGAGGGTTTGGAGGATGATGAGAAAATCGATGGAATGTCTGTTTTAGCTGATGCTTTTGGCAATCTTCCTTTTCAAGATGGGAGTATCTCTGCTATCAATGTTTCTTCGGTTTTGCATGAGGGATTTTCTTATGCTGGAGGAGAAGGGGCGTTGTGTACTTTTATTAAAGAATCGTCTCGTGTTCTTCGTGATAACGGAATTGTTGTTTATAGAGATCCGGAAGGAACTGAGTTGGACAAATTTGCTGCGTCTTTTTTGAAAGAGCCTACCATAAGGAATTTTATGGTTATATTCTTTAAAAAATATTTTCAAGATGCTCTGTCTTGGGATGATGATAACCCTAACGCAAAATACAGAAAAGATTTGAGTATTAGTTTGGATGGGGAGCAGTTTGACCCGGATAGTTTAACTTTAGATGCTGTTAATTCGGCTGAGAATGTTTTTGTTAATTGTTCGGCTGGGTTGATGTATGAGCTAAAAAGGCATTTTGTTATTTTTATGAAAACGTTTTTTCCTGAGGTTTTTAATGATGTTGAAGTTGTTGGAGAGGATAAAATTAGATGTGTTTTTAAAAAGCCTATAGGAGGAAAGATTTTTAGTGAGTTTTGTGAAGAAAGAGGGGAGGAGTGTATTTCTTATAAAGATGGATTTTTTGTAGAAAAAGACGTTTTTGATGAGTTTGAGAAAGATATTTTGACAAGATTTTCTTCTTTTTTTGAACCTGTGGGAGTTCAGTTTCGAGATCAAGATAGTTTTGATAAGTGTGTGGAATTTTTGGAAAGTGCTTCTGTGGAATTTGAAAAAGGAAGTGGATTTACTCTTTCGGTTGCCTTGGAAGAAATAGTTTTGATTTATGACAAGTTTGAAAGCTTTCTTGATCAAAACTCTATTATTTATAGTTTTTCTAATGACAATAAGGAGGGGGCTAATCAAGAAGGTGTTTGTGATTGGTTCGAAAGAGAAGGAACGGAGAGTTATTTCTATGGTGATGAGATAGATATTGTGGTCAAGTTTTTTGAAGAATCTTTGGCGAGGGTTAACAAAAAAGAATCTATTTTGGAACATTCTTGTTTAATTCCTATTTCATCTAATTTTAGTCAGTTTGTTTCCAGGGATTGTTATACTTCTTACGTTTTAACTAATGTTGTTGATATAGAGGGGGGATACGTTGATGGGAAGAGAAGTATCCATTTTGTTAAGAGGCCCATCGAATATGCGTTTCCTGTGTTATTGAAATTATATGAAAAGTCTGGAGATATTAGGTTGAGAAAGCTTATAACAAGGGTTCTTCTTATTATTGCTGAACATTTGGGCGCGCCTATGACTGTGGATTTTGAAGAAGGAATGGCTGAGGAAGGGCTTTTGGATAAATCATTATCAAGTCCTAATGTTATTGGGCTTGTTGGTGGTATTGCTTCGGGGAAATCTACACTTGCAACTATATTAAAAGAGTCGGGATATGAGGTGTTTGAGATATCTGATTGTATAGGGGAACAGATTGAGGCAAAAGGCATTCTTGAACCATCTAGAAGTGATTACTTTGATCTTGCAAATGCTTTTAGGCGGGAACATGGTAATGATTTTTGGGCGCAATGTGTAGTAGATAAAATTCCTGATGATCCAAATGGTGAATTTTTAATAAGTGGAATTAGAACTGTTGATGAAGTCGAATATTTGAGGGAAAAGTTCTCACGTTTTATGTTGGTGGGAGTGGATGCTCCAATGCAGACTCGTATCAAGAGAGTACATAGTCGATTGAGAGACATTGATCCTAAGGGGATAAAACGTATAAGAGAAAATATGAGACGAGAATTGGAGGATGGATTTGCTGGTTGTCAGTTGGCGGAAACTTTGAAGGTCTGTGATACGGTTCTTGATAGTAGTGATACTGTTGATGTTTTGAGAGCGAAATGCCTTGATTTTCTTGAGAGAATTGGTAAGAATTGATCTCCTATTGTTTTATTTGATTAATATTGTTTTATTATGCCGGTTGAAAAATGTTATTTTTCTAGAGAGGGGCTTGAATATTATCAAGGAGTTATCCAAGAGTTGAAAGCAAGAGCTATTGCCTCTGGTAAAGAAGTTGGAGAAGCGGCTGGGGATGGCTGTGATTGGCATGACAACTTTGCTTATGAGGAGGGATTGAGACAGCTTGAAAAAGACTCTACGAGATTACGTGATTTACAAGATGTTTTGAGGCGTGCTGAGATAATTAAGGTTGTTGAACAAAGTGTAAGGGTTTCAATAGGGTCTACAGTTGTTATTGAGGTGGGAGATGAGCTTGAAGAGAGAGAGATAACTATAGGGGCTTGGGGAGAGTCTAGTCCTAAGGATGGATTGGTTTCTTATAGTGCTCCGCTTGCTAAGTCTGTTATCGGTAAACAGGAAGGAGATGATGGTATTTTGAATATTAGCGGGAAGAAGCAGGATGTTTTCATTTCTGAAATACATCCGGCATCTTATAAATATCGGGCTTTGATTGAAAAGCTTTTTGCTGCAAATGAGGAAGATGATGAGGGAAATGGTGGACAAGATGAAGACTCTTAAAGTTTACAATCTTTTTTGCGTGAAGTATTCTTATGTTTGTTTTAGCTCTTAACTTTCTTTCTCCATGAAAAAACTTTGCTTATTTCTGCTTTTGCCGTTCTTTTTTGTTGCGTGTGGCCAGCAAGCGTCTGTGCTTTCCAGTGACGAGACTGTCGATGATGTTTTCGACATTGAAGTTGATCTTCCGGAAGGTGACATCAATCACCCTGAGACGATGACCGAGGATGATTATGCGGATATGCTTGATGCGTATGGTGAGCTTTTTGAAGAAATAGATGGCGATGGCAAGGTCAAAGGGTCGTGCAATTCTGTGGCTCAAAATAGTGTTTGTATCGATTATATGGGGTCGTTTTGGAGTAATGAACAGATGAAATTGAATTGTTCTGGGCCGGAGGTTAGTTTTTCTAAAAACACATGTCCATATTCAGAGATTGGAGGATGCAAGAGTGGGGGAGGGACTATGACGGAAATTGTCATTTGGTATTATCCGTATGGTGGAGAGCCTATTACTGGGGAGCTTATAGATATAACTCAAAAGGTCTGCAATGCTACTTGGGCATCGCAGTGGACTATGCCGATGTTTTAGACTTTTTTTACGTTACTATCTATAGCTCTGCTATCTGGAGTATAGTATGAAATCTCAACACCGAGGTTGCTTATTTTTCGTTTCTTGAGGACTTTTCTTAGTGTCTTTATTGCTCTTTTTGCGTGACGTTTTTTGCTTGAGACAAGAAGGATTCTTTTTGGACGTTTGTTTTGGGGGAGAGATTGAACATAATCCACGAGGGCATCCATGTTTCCGTATGTATCCTCTGCTTTTTCGTCTTTGATGACAATTCTATTATCTATGCCGTTGGCTTTCACAACGTTGATTTGTTCCTGGGCTTCTGATGGTTTTCCTTCTTCCGTTACCCCTCCACTAAAACCTAATTTTGCATTTGGATAATAACCTTTAGCTAGGCTTAAAACCATCCATGCCCGAGCTTGGTTTGTTTTGTCAGTCTGTGCTCCTAATGAATAAATCAAGTCGTTCCCTCCTAACGGGAAAGGTATGTTTGACGGGGTTTCCTTGATTTTTTCTCGAGTGGCAGTGACTTGTCGTCTTCCTAGCACTCTTCGTGCTTTTATTACGTTTTGAAGATACCTGTCAAATCTGTCGACTGGGCCTTTTCTGGTTTGTTTAATTCTATGTCTTCGGAGGTAAGAAAGGGCTCTTTTTGTTGGGTGTCCTTTTATTCCTCTTTTCCATTTGGCAAAAGAACCTGCTGGGCTGGGGAGCTTGTAGTACATACGTAGCCATTCAGCTCTTGTCATATCTAATTCATCTGGTTTGTCGTTTGTTAAGTCTGTGCCGTAATGTATGTCAAAACCGAATTTATTTGATGCTCTTTTTAATACCAATGCGGCGATGAGAACATCGGCTAGGACGCTTTCACCTAGTTTTAAGCTGCCTGGGGCCTCATAAGGTTGTCCGATGATTTTTCTGTATAACTCTTTTTCTCTTGGCGTTTTTAATTTGTTTTTGCGCAATTGCATCATCCCTATTGATTTTCCTCCGTCTCCTACTGTATATCTGAATCCACTTTCGTTTTTTGCTATTGCAATAAGTAGTTCAGGGGGCAGGTCAACCACTTGTCCAACATAGTTGAATACCTTGAGGGTGTTTGGTCTTTTTTCCGGGGTTTTTTCTATTGCGGTGTGCTTTCCCGTGCATTCATTGGTTGCTCTTCTTGCTATTTCTCCCGTCATTTCTCCTTCTTTTCCTGAGGGGAGTGGCTCTGAGGCTGAATCTATCTCGGGAGTTTCGGCATATTCTCCTACTGGAGGGGCTATTTCTGCCAAGAAAGATTCTTTACCTTTTTCTCTGGCGGCCATTTCTTGGGCAAGGTTTTCACGATATTGTTCTTCTGCCATCTCTTCGTCTGAGAGAATTTTGAACTGATCATTTGTATATGTTGCGACGTAGTCTCCGTAGGTATCGACAAATCCTACTCTTCCTTGGTGCTGGCCTGATCCGACTATGCCTCTTGTTGCGAGGATTTTTTGGCCATTTTTGATTACTGCCAGGTTTTTTATATCGGGATCGAGCAATATGTCTCCGAGTCCTATGAATGTTTCGTGGTCTAAATAGTTTTTGTCCAAGCCCATTGTTTGGTAGTCGATGGTGTACCATTCTCCTGATTGCATGCTTGTGTATGCACGAATTCGTCTGGCTGTTTCTTCTTTTACTGATACTTTGTTTGTGGTGGCTTCTTTGTTAAGCAGTGAATAGCCGTATCTTATATCTTCGATAGTTGAATTTCGGAGGGTGGTTCTGAATTCTTCTACTGTGTTTTCGTCGAATTTCTGAGTTCTTTCAAAGAAGCTTTTGTGTAGTTTTCCTGGTGGTGGGGCTGCAACTTCTGCACTCATTTGGGCTTGCTGGTGTTCTGATGTAGGAGTTTCGGTTGGTGTACCTGCTTCTTTTGATAAATCAGGAAGAGCCTCTGATTCATCTACAGGTTTTGGCGTTGTTTCTGGGTTTGTGCCAGGATTACTTCCTGATTGTTCTTTGTTTTTTGGTACTCCCATTTTTTTGTTTTAAATCTGTTAATTATAGCAGAAAATGGGACTTTTATCAATGCCCGGAAAGGAAAGGGATTGATTTTATTGGCGAAAAAAATAAGAATGTCATTAGTACGTTTTTTATGCCCGGGTGGTGGAATCGGTATACACGCAACACTTAAAATGTTGTGACCGCAGGGTCATGTGGGTTCAAGTCCCACCCCGGGCACCATTGTTTTTCTCCCGAACTTAAGTAGGGCTATTAGTAGAGTTCGGACTTAAGGAATAGCTTTACCTGAGTTCGGGCACCATAAAATTTTCTTGCATTTTCTTTTTCTGCCGAGTAACCTACATCAGGTTGCTTGCCTGGAGATGACGTGTTTGGCTTTCTTTCATATCATCTTTCTAGCGATCAGAAAATACTCTTAACCAATCCAATATGGGTACAGAAAGAAAGCGTCAGTTTCTGCTAGGGCTGTTTGTTATGTCCTTGATTCTGGCGAATATGTTGGGGGCGAAAGTCACGGCTTTTGATGTTCCATCGTGGCTAGCGATGCCTCTCAACGTTGTTTTTTATCCGATAATCTGGCTTTTTAACCAGATTCTTTCAGTTGCAGGGAACGATCCTTTAGCTTACAAGTTTTTCAATACGATTAATGTAAGTGTAGGGATTTTGACTGTTCCGTTGATGTTTTTGATCACTGATGTGATCGAAGAAGTTTGGGGGCGTAAAGTTACGAAGGATTTTGTTAAAGTTGGTGTCACTGCGATGCTTGTGATGATTGTGATTACTTGGATTTCTGTGAAATTGCCAGTGGGGCGTTTCGCAGGAGCCTCTCCTGATAAATTGGAGACTCTTACTGAATCTTACAATGCTTTTTTCTCCACAAGTATAAGGATGGCTATTGCGAGTGTGATTGCGTTTTACTTAGCGCAGATGCACGATATTTGGGCATTTAATTTTTGGAAAAAGAAGACAGGAGGCAGGTTTTTGTGGCTACGAAACAATCTGTCGACAGTTGTGAGTCAGTTTTTGGATTCGACAATTTTTATGTTTGTAGCGTTTTATCACCCGGAGAATTTTCCTGCGGCGTTGGTTATCAAACTTGTTGTTCCTTACTATATATTTAAGATTTTGTTTGCGCTGGTCGATACTCCGTTTGTGTATCTTGGAGTTTGGTGGGCGAGACGTGGAGACACTGGACGCGAAAAGAAATTGGCGAAAGCCGAGTAGTGTTTTTTGGTGGGGGATTAGTTGAATCTTTCGAAATAAATGGCCTCCTTCGGGAGGCCTTTTTGTTGAAGGGATTCTGTTACGTCGAGAACCATGTCTTTGAGGCCACAGATGTATATTTCTGTGGAGTTGGGACTGATGTCCAGAGTTTTCAGCAACGCTGTTACACGGCCTGTTTTGCCTCCTTGCTCTTCCCATTCGGGAGATTCCGGGCGAGAGAGGGTTATGTCGTATGTGAAGTTTGGATGTTTTGTGGCGAGGGTTTCGAAGATGTCTTTATAGAAAATGTCTTTGATGTGGCGGACGCCGAAAATTAAATGCATCTTCTGGGTCGAGTTTTTGCTCAGTTCATCTTCGATCATTGCTTTGAGAGGGGCGATGCCTGTGCCTGTGCCTATAAATAGGGCGGATTTATTTTCCGGAGTTTTGAATACAAAATGACCGAGTGGGCCTAAGAATTCTATTTGTGTTCCTTCTTTTAATAAATTTAGGTAATTAGTGCCTTTGCCGTCTTCGATGAGTTTGACGCACAGTTCGAATTTTCCAGGGGTTGGCATGCTGGAAATGGAATATGATCGCATTATGAGAGGGGCGGCGGCAGGTTGGGGGATCTTGATTGTGACGAATTGGCCGGCTTTGTGTTCGAAGTTTGGATCTTCTGTTTCGAAGTGCAATTCGAAGACGTCGTCGTCGAGCTTTATGTGTTTTGTGAGTGTGGCTTTTTTTGTGTTCATCGGATGGTATTTTATATGTATTTTTGGGGTTTGGAAAGTATTGACGGATTTGAGTGTTTGGGTATAATTACTTCCTTGGTTTTAATTTATTAGGATGAATGAAAGGTATCGTGGTTCGGATTCTGGAACTACTCCTGAGGTGGAGATCTATAGGCTTGTTGAAGAGTTGAATCTGTTTTTTGCAAGGAATCTAGAGGAGTTGACTGATGTGGAGCGTGACCGGATTGCGAAAAGAGTAGCGGAGATTTCGCGTCGTATGAGAAAGAGAATGGCTATGTTAGAAGGGCGTCAGCCTGTTCAGAAAGTGAATGGAGTGTTGAGTGTTTTATCTGGTGATGCTCCTTTGTTTAGGCGTGATGTGGGTACTCCTTTGACTGGGGCAAAATTGCGTTCAAGAGTCCATAATATGGGATTTGCTTTACTGGCAAGAGTTTTGGATGAGACGAATGAGTTTTTGACTCCGGAGGATTTTGGATGTGTTTTGAGGGTTTTTATTTGGGACAGGATGAGGATTACTAAAAAGAAATTTGTTGAACAGTGTCCTGTTAGCGATGATGTGGTAACTAGGCTTTTGAAAAATGCTGGGAATGAGGATAGGGTGAATCCGATGGAATGGACTAGTGCACAAAAGGAATTAAGGAGATGGGTGCACGATGAGGCACGCAGGGGCTCTGGTACAGCAAAATAAAAACCGACCCGCTCTTGTGAGCGAGCCGGTTTTTTGAGATTTCCTTTTTTCTCTTATACAAAGAATGTGTAGTAGCATAGTGCTACTCCCATTACTGTAGCCGCTACTCCTCCGAGGTATTGTAGCGCTGCGTTTTGTCCCAATTTCATCATTGCTTTTAGGACACTTCCTGGAACCAGGAAGTATAGAGCAGCTTTGACTGCCCACGCCCAACCTGTGATTGTTACAAGTACCCATACATTCCATGCCCAAACGTTATACATTTGGATAATGAAAAGTCCGAATACTCCCATGAAGAGCATTAGTCCCATCAGTGCTAGATGGTCTTTTTCCCATTGTTTAAAGAGTTTTGCCCACGTCTTTGCGTAGAACAAATGAGAGAGTCCCAAAACCAAGAATACTGGTCCGAGTACTGCTCCGAGCATCATTTCCATAGTTAAGAGGGTTAAGGAAATAACATATTAGTTGGATTGTAACATATGTTGGAGAAATGTGAAGGTATTTTGAGTTTCGATGGGGGAGGATTGGAGGCGCCACCCAGATTCGAACTGGGGAATAAAGGTTTTGCAAACCTCTGCCTTAACCACTTGGCCATGGCGCCTGGACGGTCTTTTTTTCTAAGAGCTCTTGAGCGTGAAGGATCTTACCATTTCATCCATCTTCATTACAATACTTTGATTTTCGTTGGGGGTATATGCCGCTGTGATGATGATTCCGTAACCATTTCTGGCGATGCAGAGCTGTTTGAATTCGATCAAATTTTCTGTGATTGTTTTGCGGCCTTGGAATGTTACGATGAATGATTCTTCTCCGCCTATTGTGTAAGTTTCTCGGCTGATTTCTTGGAATCCTACTAGATTATATTTCTCCGTGTTTAGCGTTTGGATGGAGAAATCTAGTGATGTTGATTGGGGATTTAATACGGATTGTGAGATGTTGAGATTTGCTGTGAACAAGTCACTTTTTATGTTGTTTCTGAATACTATGACGGTTGATGCTGGGATGTTTGAAGTGAAGTTGTCTTTAGTGATGACTTCCCAGTCTTTTGGGTAAATGATTCCGAAGTCGGCTTGTTCGTATTTTGAGTATGAGGGAGAGGTGTCGTCTACTATTGCTTCTTCGTCTTCGCTGCCGAAGCAGGCTGTTAAGCTAAATAAAGACAAGATTATGAGTGTTTTTGCGAGTAGGTTTTTCATTTGTAGGTGGTTATGGGGATACGATTTTTTCGGCTTCTTTTTGTAATTTTTCACGTTTCTTTTTTATTTCTGCGGCTTTTGTGTAGTCCTGGAGCATTACTGCGATGCCTTCTTCTTGTTTGAGTTTATCGACTTTTGCTTTCAATTCGTGGAGGCGGTCTTCTTTTGCAGGACCGGGGTCGCTGAGGTTTCCGAACATTGAGTCGAACATTTTGTCGACTTCGCGGAAGGGATCAAGGTCGAAGAATGAGTTTAGGAATTGTTCTTTTTCAGCGATGATGCGATTGGCGCATTTTTTGCATAAGTGCAGGTGCATTGTCTTCCCGTTCAGGGTTTCGGTGTATGAAATGTGAGAGGGATTCTTTTTGCACTTGTCGCACTTCTGATCCATTTGTTTTTAGGTTAATTTGTAGAATCGACTTTTATTATAGCTGTATATATGGATTTGTTAAATTCAATTGCAAAAGGTTAAAAAATCATTACTATTGTTGGCGTTATTTAATCAGGGACATGAAAATAGGCATTTTATCTTTCAAGGCTATTTCAAAAAAAGCTTCTTCGGAGGAGATCCGTTTGAAGAATACTGCTAGAGCGATGGGGCACAAAGCCATGATTTTCCGTTCTGGGCGTTTTCAGCTTGTTTATGATGGGACTGCCAGGAGGCTCTTGTATAATGGGAAATTGTTTCCTAAGTATGATGTCATTATTACTCGGCCATCGGTTTTGCGTGATGTTGATTTGAGTATTTCGATTATCAAGCAGATGGAGATGATGGGGATTCCTGTTTTTAATCGTTACACCCCAATTATCAAGGCGAAGAACAAATTGAAATCGATGCAGATCATGGATCACTATAATATCCCTATTCCTAAAACTGCAGTGATTCGTTGTGGGGAATACGTGGATTTGGCGGTGGAATCTGTTGGGGGAATGCCTGTTATTGTTAAGTCTCCGTTTGGTTCATATGGAGTTGGGGTTACTATTGTTGAAAGCAAGAGGGGACTGAACTCTATGTTGAATTGGAAGGAGAGTAATATGTACATGATTCAGGAATTTGTTAAAGGTTCGAGGGGACAGGATGTTCGTGTGTTTGTGGTTGGAGGAAAGGTTATTGGAACTATGATGAGGAGTGCTAAAAAGGGTGAATTTAGATCGAATATTGAGCTTGGAGGGGTTGGAAGGCCGGTTGAGATCACAGAAGAAGAAAAAGAAATGTCTTTGAAGGCTGTTCAGGCTTTGGATCTTGAATATGGTGGAGTTGATATTTTGAGGAGTAAGGTGGGGCCGGTTATTCTTGAAGTTAATTCTAACCCTGGTTTCAAAGCTTTGGAGGCGGCTACAGGCGTGGATATTGCGACGCCTGTTATTGAGTTTGCTGTTGAATATGCAAAGAGCAAAGCTCCGATGTTTTATGGGAATGGGAAGTAGGGTTAATTGGAGCTTGTAAAAGGGTGAGGAGTTAGTATAATCCTCTCCTGGTAATTTTTGTTATGAGTATGCTGGAAACAAAACCAAAAATATTTATTGAATTTGGAGCGGCGGATCCTTGTGTTGATGTTTCCCAATATCCTGATACTGGGTTTGTGTTGGATGAGATTGCTAAGGTTAGGGAAGTGCTTGGAGAATTTGTTGATATTGAGTTTTGTCCCTATGATTCTACGGATTGTCTTTTGTCTGGTGGACGGAAAAGCAATCCTGACCTCAATTCTTTAAAGCAATATATCGAAGATTTTAATGAAAAAGGTATTCCTTTTATGGTTCCTTTTAATGGTGGATTGGGATTGAGCAGGGGAGTGGAGTTAGATTTAGATTCTTATCATTTTGATACTGAGAGGGAAGTCATGGAGCTTCTTGCTGATAATTCTGCAAAGTATGGGGTTCAGAATGGGGTTACTGTTTTGAGGGATGAGCTGAGAAGGTATGTAATGGATCGTCTTGACGGGGTGCTTGATGTGGGGGCTTCTTGTATTCGTTTTGTTGGAGGGCGGAGAGGGGAGTTCCGAGGAATGGAGGAATACGATATTGCTTTTCGTGATTTTGATCACGTTGTGCCTTTGAATCAGCATACTACTTTTGAATTTCTTCATAGATATAGGGAACACGCCGGGAAGATGTTACTTCTTCTTAATTCAACCTGTAGTTCTCAGGAAATGCTCAAATGTTACACTGATTATTTGGGGTACCAGAGTGCATTGGTTCTTCATCATTTTGGAGAAGAGGAAGAAGATCCGTCTCCTGAGGAATTTGATTGTATATCAAATGCTTCGTTTCCATACACTCGTGATTGTCGTTGGGATAATTATGGGATTTTATATGACAGAGAGGAGGATTTAAAGCCACTGATGGAGATGGGGGTTAGTCGATTCAAGATTCCGAGAAGACAATTGTTTAATCCAATAGCTCCTGCCTGTTTGGAAAGGCTGGTCGAAATTTTTATTGAGGTAAGGGAGGCGACGGAACCTATCTTTTCTTCACAATCTTATCAACAAGTCCGTACTTAACTGCATCTTCTGCAGACAAGAAATTGTCGCGGTCAGTGTCCTTTTCAATGAGATCCATTTTTTGTCCCGTGTGTTTCGCAAGGATTCTGTTCAATCTATCCTTGGTATTCGTAATGTGTTCCGCATGGATTCTGATATCTGAAGCTTGTCCTTCAATTCCTCCAAGAGGTTGGTGGATCATCACTTCAGCATTTGGAAGAATGAATCTTTTTCCTTTAGTTCCTCCTGCCAAGAGAACTGCCCCCATAGAAGCGGCCATACCTACACATACGGTAGAAACGTCTGGTTGGATGTATTGCATTGTGTCGTAGATAGCTAAGCCTGCAGTTACGTGGCCACCAGGGCTATGTATATATATAGTGATACCCTTTTTTGGGTTTTCGTTCTCCAGGAAGAGCATCTGTGCAATCACGTTGTTTGCTACGGCATCATTTATTCCGCTTCCAAGGAATATAATTCGTTCCTTGAGCAGTCGAGAATAGATGTCGTATGCGCGTTCGCCTGCTGCTGATTTTTCTATAACAGTTGGTATAAGAATTGAGCTTTGAGGCGATTTATGTTTTCGTTTGATTTGTGTATCGTCTGTACTTGCTGACATTTTAATTTTGGTTAGGATTTTTTAATTTATCTGGTTAATTTTAGCAGATTTTGGCGTTTTTTTCATTTCTTCGGGGTTGACATATCTCTGGTGAGATTTGTTTCTGTAAGGTATTTGAAAATAAGTTTGACTTTAATTTTTTATTTAATTATATTGCCTTCTGCAATTTACACTGCGTAAGGTGTGAATGGATCTTTAACATCTAGAACGTAATAGAGAAGTTTGTGTGGAACTTTCAATCACGCTTCGGTGTGATCAAAAGTTCGTTTAACAAAAACTTTCTCGTTATTCTTTTGAATAAAAAGAAGAGCGAGTTTCAAGCTTTGTGAAGTCTTTCGAGACTTCGCATTTGTCTCTGCCTTTGGCAGGGACTTTACATTAAGAGTTTGATCCTAGCTCAGGATTAACGTTGGCGGTGTGTTTAATACATGCAAGTCGAGCGGCCATTTATGGCAGCGGCGAACGGGTGAGTAACGCGTTGGTACCTGCCCCGAACTCAGGGATAACATCGAGAAATCGGTGCTAATACCGGATAGTCCCGCAAGGGTAAAGATTTTTCGGTTCGGGAGGGACCTACGTCCTATTAGCTAGTTGGTGAGGTAACGGCTTACCAAGGCGATGATGGGTAGCTGGTCTGAGAGGATGATCAGCCACAATGGGACTGAGACACGGCCCATACTCCTACGGGAGGCAGCAGTAGGGAATCTTCCGCAATGGGCGAAAGCCTGACGGAGCAACACCGCGTGATCGATGAAGGCCTAACGGTCGTAAAGATCTTTTCTGAGGGAAGAATTCTGACGGTACCTCAGGAATAAGCAACTGCTAACTACGTGCCAGCAGCAGCGGTAATACGTAGG